>OGNW01001138.1_pt1 | contig 16387 bp, 9 predicted proteins | sample 1573591 | NCBI WGS metagenome assembly OGNW01 (sample SAMEA2581894, study PRJEB24529) | metagenome | biome: Human gut stool | place: China | collected 2011
TATATTCCTGCGATATTCCACGTCACGCAAAAATCGCAAAATCTGTTAGTTTTCAGCATAGGGCATTAGGTGTTGTAATTCATCCGGATGCAGAAATAGGAGAAAATTGTTTTATTCAACACCATGTTACAATTGGTGTAAATAAAGGAACAAAGGGTGCGCCTAAAATAGGTGCAAATGTTTTTATAGGCCCGTATGCGATGATTTTAGGAGATATAAAAATAGGAGATAATGCTACTATTGGAGCTGGAACTCTTGTTATGAAAGATATAGAAGCGGGTGCAACGTATACTGGAAATACGAAGATGATTAGACGAAGATAAATATGTTAAGGAGGTAGTTAGGTTATGAAAGGCATTATTTTAGCAGGAGGTTCAGGCACACGTCTGTACCCATTAACAAAAGTAACAAGTAAACAGCTTTTGCCAATCTACGACAAACCGATGATCTATTATCCGATGTCCGTTCTGATGAACGCTGGCATCCGTGACATTTTGATCATCTCCACACCGCAGGATACTCCTCGCTTTGAGAACCTGCTGGGTGATGGCCATCAGTTTGGTGTGAATCTGACCTATGCAGTTCAGCCGTCTCCGGATGGATTGGCACAGGCCTTTATTATTGGTGCTGACTTTATCGGAAATGATTCTGTGGCTATGGTGTTGGGCGATAACATCTTTGCGGGCCACGGATTGAAGAAGAGATTAAATGCAGCAGTGGAAAAGGCAGAAAACGGCAAAGGTGCAACGGTGTTTGGCTATTATGTGGACGATCCGGAGCGTTTCGGAATTGTTGAATTTGACAAGAACGGCAAGGCCATTTCTATCGAGGAGAAGCCGGAGCATCCCAAGAGCAATTATGCGGTTCCCGGACTGTATTTCTATGACAATGCTGTAGTGGAGATCGCAAAGAATGTAAAACCCTCTGCAAGAGGAGAGATCGAGATCACCAGCATCAACAACGAGTACCTGAACAGAGGCAGTTTACAGGTAGAGACACTGGGAAGAGGCTTTGCATGGCTGGATACCGGCAATCATGATGCCCTTCTGGATGCGGCAGATTTTGTGGCGGCTTTCCAGAAGAGACAGGGTCTGTACATTTCCTGTATTGAAGAGATCGCTTTCAAGCGAGGATTCATTGACAAAGAGCAGCTGCTTGCTCTTGCAGAGCCGCTGCTTAAGACGAACTACGGAAAATATCTGGTAGAGGTAGCAAATGGACTCTAAGCTGCGGAAAATGGCGATTCTGGCCTCCATGGCGGTGATCCTGCTGGTGGCACTGCTGGTCATGTATGTCAATAGGGAGCAGTTTACGGCAGCTTCCGGACCGCCGGCATCCGGCACTCAGAATGCCGGAGCGGGTGACAGTGCATCTCCGGCGGAAAATGGCGTTCAGGCAGAAGAGACGGTCTCACCGGATGGTCAGATCGGCAATGATCTGAAGGCATTTTTAAAAGATAATACGTTTTTTGATCAGGAAGTAAATCCAATTCTGGAAGCTGCAAAGGATAACAGCAACCGTCTATCTCTGGTAGCCACCTCCATAGAAAAGGATCTGCGGATCCAGATCGTGGATAACGAAGGAATTCCGGTGACCGGTGAAAGCTTCTATGTGCGGCTGGATGGCCTGGGTGATTACAAGGATCTGGATCAGGACGGTATCATTTACATTGGAGATCTGGATTCCGGAGACTATTATATTGAGCTCCTTCCCATTGAGGGATATAAGGTTCCGGTCAGTGAGACAAGAGTTCACGTCAAGGATAAAGTGGAGTATCTGGCCATTGACGATATTTCCCTGTTGATCAAGACGGAGGATGAAGTGGATGCAGAAGCCGAGGACAGCGCCGTGGCAGATGCTCTGGCAGATGCGGACAAGACAGAGATCCAGAAGCTGCAGACCACGTCCGGTAACGCAAAGGTCGGTATCGATGTCTCCAAATGGAACAAGGAGATCGACTGGGATAAGGTGGAAAACGCAGGAGTGCAGTTTGCCATTATCCGTGCCGGATACCGCGGTTCGGTAACCGGAAGCCTGGTGGAAGATCCCATGTTCGTGAGGAACATGAAGGGTGCACAGGCCGCAGGAATTCCGGTGGGCGTATACTTTTTCACCCAGGCTGTGGATGAGAAGGAAGCTGTGGAAGAGGCTTCCGCGGTGATCGAACTGATCCGGGATTACCGGCTGAACTATCCGGTATTTATCGATACCGAAGGTGCGGGCGGTAACGGCCGTGCGGACAATCTGGATGCTGAGACCAGAACACTGGTATGTGAAGCGTTCTGCAGGACCATAGAAAATGCCGGATACACGGCGGGTGTCTATGCCAGCCGTAACTGGTACAACAATAATCTGCAGACAGCAAGACTGGAAAACTACCATATCTGGCTGGCAGAGTATCGCAGTGTTCCGTTATATCAGGGATATTATAAGACCTGGCAGTATACCTCCAAGGGAAAAGTGGACGGCATCGAAGGTCGTGTGGACATGAATATCACCTACGAATAGTCAATAAAAATAAAGAGTGAGGACGAAATAAATGGGTAAAATAACAGTAGAAACCTGTGAAATTGAAGGATTAAAGATCATTACTCCTACGGTATTCGGAGATGCCAGAGGATATTTTATGGAGACTTACAATTATAACGATTTCAAGGCTGCGGGAATTCCTGAGGTGTTCGTACAGGACAATCAGTCCGCTTCCAAGAAGGGTGTATTGCGTGGACTGCATTTCCAGAAACATTTTCCTCAGGACAAGCTGGTGCGCGTAATCCGCGGAGAAGTCTATGACGTGGCAGTGGATCTGCGGGAAGGTTCCAGGACTTTCGGCCAGTGGTACGGAGTGCTTTTGTCTGAAGAGAACAAGAAGCAGTTCTTTATCCCGAAGAATTTTGCACATGGTTTTCTGGTACTGTCGGATTATGCGGAATTCTGCTATAAATGTACGGATTTTTATCATCCCGATGATGAGGGCGGTATTGCCTACAATACACCGGATATCGGTGTAAAATGGCCGATTCCCGAAGGTATGGAACTGACGCTTTCCGAGAAGGATACCAAGTGGGGCACACTGGAACAGTACGTGAAGGAAAAAGAGAATGAAGGTAAGTAAGAAAACGGGTATTACCCTGTTTGTGACAGCGGCAGTGATCATGGCGGTGCTCATTGTATTCCATAAGAATCCGGGACCTGCGGCAGATCCGGGACAGGAACTGGCCAAGAAGATCATTTCCTGCGTAGTGATCGCGGCGGCATGCGTTGCTTTTATTCACTGGTATGATAAATTCACCGGACTGCCGGTGGAACTGTTCCAGAACCGTCATCTGATCTGGAAACTGGCCAAAAATGATTTCAAAAAAAGATATGCGGGATCTTATCTGGGTGCGGTATGGGCTATGGCACAGCCGGTGGTCACGGTGGCTATGTATTACATTGTTTTTGATAAGATCATGGGTAATACGAGTACTCCCCTGCGGGAGGGTGTGGAAGTACCCTTTGTATTGTTCCTGACGGCTGGGCTTGTACCCTGGTTCTATTTTAGTGAGGCATTAAACAATGGAACCAATGCGCTGCTGGAATATAACTATCTGGTGAAAAAAGTAGTATTTAAGATCAGTATCCTGCCTATCATCAAGATTATTGCAGCCACCTTTATTCATGTATTTTTTGTGTGTCTGTTGTTGATCGTGGCCGCTATCTACGGATATTATCCTACCATATATACTACACAGATCATTTATTATAGTTTCTGCCTGTTTGTTTTCGTACTGGCGCTAAGCTACACGACCTGTGCAGTAGTAGTTTTTTTCCGGGATCTGTCCCAGATCATCAGTATCGGATTGCAGATCGGCATGTGGGCCACTCCCATTCTGTGGAATCTGGATGCATTGTCCGGCAAATGGATCATGATCCTGAAGCTGAATCCGCTGGTGTATATTGTAAACGGTTATCGAAGCGCTATTTATGAGAAGGAATGGTTTTTCCAGGATTTCTTTTCCACCATGTATTTCTGGATCGTAACGGTAGTACTGTTCGGGTTGGGAGCCGTTATTTTCAAACGATTGAAGGTACATTTCGCAGACGTTCTATAATACGAATGATTGTTACGATTTCGAGAGTTCGAAGAACGGAGAAATCGTATTATAAAAAACAGAGCATAGCAAAACTTTTATAGATGAAGAACCTTGTGGGAGGAGCTGCATTACAAAACTGTTGTGGGGAAAACAGAAAGGGTGAAAGTAATTGAAGGGTGCTCGTGAAAAATTTAGAAAATTTTGGTTATGGAAGCCGGGAAAGATCCTGCTGGCCGTGGGATGCTGCGGACTACTGCTGTTGACGATGATTCCATTGTTTCGTCTGACAGTCTATGCGGTTCCGTATTATGATGATTACAATTTCGGAAGATTTGCCAGAGCTGCCATGGAGCAGGAACAGTCAAAATGGGCTGCCATTTCCGGTGCACTGGATTGCTCCAGAACGCAGTGGTATGCGTGGCAGGGAACCTATTCTTCTATTTTCTTTATGGCATTGATGCCAGCAATCTGGGGAGAACAGTATTATTTCCTCGGTCCAGTGTTCATCCTGCTTCTATTGCTGGCGGGTACCATGACATTTACCCATGTGATCCTGCGGAAAGTACTGGGCATGGAGAAGTGGACCGGCCTGGCAGCACAGGCCGAGAATACAGGGGCAGTCTTTATGTTTATTTATTCCGCACAGAGTGGCTTCTACTGGTATAACGGCGGAGTTCATTACGTGGGAATGCACGGCTTTGGATTGTTGATGTTGTCTGTGGCAATCTGCCTGGAGAGAGCAGAAGGAAGAACTGCTACCGGGCTGCTATTTACGGCCTCGGTACTGCTTTCCATGATCACGGCCGGAAGCAATTTTGTCACGGCATTGCAGGGACTCTTATCGCTGTTGACGATTCTGTTTATAAGTGTGGTAGTGGAACACCGGAAAAAGGGACTGTGGCTGTTGCCTGCTACGCTGGTATACATTATAGGATTTGGGCTGAATGTAGCGGCACCGGGCAATTCCGTGCGGGCCCGCAGCTATGTCGGCTGGGGATACAGTCCCCTGGAGTCCATTGGCAGATCTTTTCTGGAAGGAGTAAAACATCTTCCAGAGTTTACGGGATCTATTGTTCTTATGGTAATGGTGATGCTGTTACCCCTGATCTGGCAGGCACTTAAGGAGACGAAGTATCGTTTCCGGTATCCGGGAGTCGTACTTCTGTGGTCCTTCTGCCTGTATGCCACCGGTTACACCCCAAGCCTGTATTCCCTCGGACATGCCGGATTGTCCAGAACTCTGAATGCGGTGAAGATCACATATTTATTGCTGTTGTTCCTGAACGAAATATACTGGTGTGGCTGGCTGCAGCAAAGACTGCAGAAGAAGGCATCAGGCAGCGCGGCAAGATGGCTGGCGAACTGGAACGGAGCCGCAGTGTGGTGGTTTTATGCGATTATGGGTCTGGAATTTATCATGATCTTTCAGGTGTCACCCAATCAGGCAGGACATTATTCGGCTTATGGGGCCTATTACTATGTGCATACCGGAGAAGCGTATAATTTCCATCAGGAATATCTGGAACGGGTGGAGAAGCTATTGGGAGATGAGGATGATGTACAGCTGCAACCTTATCACTACAAGCCCTGGTTTTTGTGCATGGGAGACCTCTCGGAGGATGAAAATAACGAGGCCAACCGTTCTCTGGCCATATGGTATGACAAAGACAGTGTAACGCTGATAAGCGAGGATTAAAATTGATGCAGGAAAAGAAAAAGCTAGCCATTGAAGTCGATAATGTCCAGAAGATCTATAAACTATATGATAAGCCCTCAGATCGGATGAAGGAGGCTTTCGGCTTCGGAAAAAAGACGAAGCATAAGCTTCACTATGCCCTGAAGGGTGTGGACATGAAGATCTATCAGGGAGAAACGGTGGGTATTATCGGTACCAACGGTTCCGGTAAATCCACGATCCTGAAGATCATCACCGGTGTATTGAATCCCACTTCGGGAAGAGTGCTGGTAAATGGCCGTATTTCCGCTCTGCTGGAGCTGGGTGCCGGATTCAATATGGAATATAACGGCATTGAAAATGTGTATCTGAACGGGACGATGATGGGATTTTCCGAGAAGGAGATCGAGGCAAAGCTTCCGGAGATCTTAAGTTTTGCGGATATCGGAGATTACGTCTATCAGCCGGTGAAGACTTATTCCAGCGGTATGTTCGTCCGGCTGGCCTTTGCGGTGGCCATCAATATCGAGCCGGAGATCCTGATCGTGGATGAGGCTCTGAGTGTCGGTGACGTATTTTTCCAGGCAAAATGTTATCATAAATTCGAAGAATTCAAGAAGATGGGCAAGACCATTGTGTTCGTCAGTCATGATCTGAGCAGTATCAGCAAATATTGTGACCGTGTATATCTGCTGAATCAGGGAAATATCCTGGGCGAAGGCAGTCCCAAGGCTATGATCGACACCTACAAGAGGGTATTGGTGGGACAGTATGACGGCCCGGAGAGTGTGGGAGAAGAGACTGCCAGTCTGCTGGATGATGAAGACCTGCAGAGAGCAGCTGCCCAAAAAGCAGATGAGAAGGGGACCGATGCTTCCCAGGCTTCCATGGAGGCCAAGGGGCAGAATCCCAATGCCCTGGAATACGGTACGAAGCAGGCACAGATTGAGGAATTTTACATTACGGATGACAGAGGGGTTCCCACCAATGCGATCCTGAAGGGCAGTATGTTTACCATCCATATGCGGGTTCGTTTTATGGATCATATTCCGGCCCCCATTTTTGCATTTTCTGTAAAAAACGTCATCGGTGTGGAGATCACCGGTACAAATACCATGATTGAAAAGGCTTTTCTGGACAGCGTGGAGCCGGGAGAGGTGAAAAATGTGACTTTTACCCAGAAGATGAACTTACAGGGTGGTGAGTATCTGCTGTCTCTGGGAGTGACCGGCTACAATCAGGATACCTTCGAGGTATATCACAGACTGTATGATGCCTTGAATATTACGGTGGTATCGGACAAGAACACCGTAGGATATTATGATATGGATTCCGAAACAAAAGTATGGGATGCGGAGGAGAAGTAAGGAATGACAGAGACCATCGGGAAGATCACACTGAATCTGGATAAATATCCCGGCGAGGATTATTATTGCGACGGCAGTGTGGAGGACGAGATCTTAGACATTGTAAAAAAATACAGTACGGTGGAATATGACAGGATCATTGCGGAGCGAAAGAGCTGGCCGATCCTGTATCATTTGTCTGCTCTCCGGGAAAATATCGTGGATTTCCTTCCCATACAGAAAACAGAGAAAGTGCTGGAAGTGGGCAGTGGATGCGGAGCCATCACGGGTGCACTGGCAAGAAAAGCCGAGGAAGTGACCTGTGTGGATCTCTCGAAGAAGCGCAGCCTGATCAACGCCTACCGCCACAGCGAATGTGAAAATGTGACGATCCATGTGGGCAATTTCACGGATGTGGAACCGGAACTTCCCGCAGACTATGACTATATCTGTCTGATCGGTGTTTTTGAGTACGGACAGGCTTACATAGGCGGCAAGACGCCTTACGAGGATTTCCTTAAGATCCTGCAGAAGCATCTGGCACCGGACGGCAGGATCGTGATTGCCATTGAGAACAAATACGGATTGAAATATTTTGCCGGATGCAAGGAAGATCATCTGGGCAGCTGGTTTTCCGGCATTGAAAATTATCCGGAGGGCGGTGTGGTACGCACGTTTTCCCGGAAAAAGCTAGAGCGCATTTTCGATGCCTGCGGTGTGAGAGAGCGCAGTTTTTATTATCCGTATCCCGATTATAAATTTATGACCACAGTCTATTCCGATGCTTATCTTCCAGGACGTGGAGAGCTGTCCAACAATCTGCGGAATTTTGACCGGGACAGAATGCTGTTGTTCGATGAGAAGAGTGCTTTTGACGGAATTGTGGAGGAAGGATTGTTTTCCGTTTTTTCCAATTCCTATATGGCGGTGATCGGAGCACCTCTGGATCTGAAATATGCCAGATATTCCAATGACCGTGCGGAAAGCTTCCGGATCCGCACCGAGATCCTGCGGGACAAGGAAGGCTGTAAGACGGTCCGAAAATATCCGCTGACAAAAGAAGCGGAAGCCCATGTGCGTCATATGCCGGAGGCTTATGAAAAATTGAAGGAACGGTATGCGGGAAGCAGTCTGGATGTCAATGTCTGCCATCTGGGAGAAGAGAACGGCATACCTTATGCGGAATTTGAGTTCGTGCCGGGCAGACCGCTGTCGGAACTGATGGACGAATGCCTGGACAGACAGGATGTGGAGGGATTTCACAACCTGTTCGCAGAATATCTGGAGAGAGTGGGCTACGGGGAGGATGTGCCGGTGGCAGACTTTGATCTGATCTTTGCCAATATTCTGGTGGATGGTGACCACTGGACACTGATTGATTATGAATGGACTTTTGACCGTCCCATAGAGACCAGAGCTCTGGCCTTCCGGGCTGTATACTGTTATGTACTGGAAGATGAAAGACGTAATGCACTGGAACTGGATCGTATTCTGGATCGTCTGGGCATCACGGAAAACGAAGCCAGACAGTACAGAGAGCAGGAGATGGAATTTCAGAAATATGTGACCGGACAGAAATTGTCCATGGGTGAGATCCGCAATCTCTTAGGCGGCGAAATTTATAAGCCCACGGAATGGATCGGACGGTTCCGTCAGACGGAGGGAGAACTCAGGGTACAGATCTATGAGGACAAGGGACAGGGATTTTCCGAAGAAAATTCTTATTTCCCGGAGAACGTCTATGCAGAGGAAAAACAGGCGGAATTTACGGTGAATTTCGATGGAAATGTCCATTATTTACGGCTGGATCCGGCCATGTGCGCCTGCGTGTGTAAAATCCGGGAGCTTACCATGAACGGACAGCCGGTTCCTGTGCAGGACAAAAAGATCGTTACCACCAATGGAAAAATCTTAAAGTCCGCAGACGGTGCGGAGCATCCCAGCGTGGTATTTCCCACGGAGGATCCGAATCTGACGATCCGGGTGGATGCATTGAACAGAAAGGCAGAGAACATCCTGACTGTGAAAATGGAGATCGTGCAGATTCCCCTTGCTGTGGCAAGTGACATGGCGGGAGCGGTGAAAAAATTTTTCTAAGGAGACAGGAAACTTGAGCATTCGGACGTCAGTAAAGCAGATGCTTGTCAGACAACAGGATAAAAAGTATGAAGCAGAACTGGCAAAGCTGCGGGTGACCTATGCGCAATGGGCTGCGGAGCAGGAAAAAAAGATTGCGGAAACAGTGGTCACAGAGATCGGGGAAAGAGCCGGTCTTGCGGAATTCGTGATCTACAGGCAGCAGAAAGGACAGCTGGCGGAAAATGCTGTGGAGCGGATCAATGCGTATTTTGTGAAGCATCCGGAGGCAGAGATCGTCTATGGAGATGAAGATCTGCTGTCAGAGAACGGAGAGCGTGTGATCCCCTGGTTCAAGCCTTGCTGGGCTCCGGATACCTACCGGGCTTTCTTCTATGTGGGAAGCGTCGTGGCAGTGCGGAGCAGACTGTTGCAGAAACTGGGGGAGCCCGGGGCTGTGACAGAAGGAGAGAGCACCGGCAGGGAAATAGTATTTTCGAAAGCGGAAGAGATCCGTCCCCTGATGGACCGGCTGTTTCTGGCGGCCGGTGGATTTGAGAGAGGCTGTCATACCATTGGACATCTGGAAGAAGTGCTGTTTCACGGCACTTTTGGTACTGCGGGAATCGGACTGCAGGGACCGGCAGAAACCAGCCGGGAGAAAGCGGAAGATGAGCAGAACCCCTGGGAAGAGTACCGGACGGCAGCGGAATCCGCAAAACTGTCCGTGGAACTGGCGGCCAAAGCGGCAGAGGAAGCCAGAGAACTGTTCGCCAGAGAGCTTAGGGTCTCTGTGATCATTCCTTCCAAAGATAATCCTTCCGTACTGGGAAAATGTCTGCGGTCGCTGACGCAACGCCCGGAGGGCAGTGTCCCAGTGGAAATCCTGCTGATAGATAATGGAAGTAACGAGGAAAACAGGAAAAAAACAGAACAGCTGGTGGAAGAAATCCGGACAGCCGGAACACCGATCCGGTATGTATATGAGCCTGCGGAGTTCAATTTTTCCACCATGTGTAATCGTGGCGCAGAACTGGCAGATGGCAAGCTGCTGCTGTTCTTAAATGATGATATTGAATTATGTGAGAATGACTGGCTGGATAAAATGGTGTCCAGAGCTTTGCAGCCTTATGTGGGCAGTGTGGGACTGAAACTTTATTATCCGGATTCCGTGAAGATCCAGCATGACGGCATTGTCAATCTGCCGGTGGGACCGGTGCATAAGCTACAGTTTATGGAGGATGACAGAAGCTACTATTTTGGACGGAACCGTTTTACACAGGATTGTGTGGCCGTGACGGGAGCCTGTCTCCTGATCCGGACAGAGGTGTTCCGGGAGGCCGGAGGATTCCGGGAAGTGTTGCGGGTAGCCTATAATGATGTGGAACTGGGCTTCCGGCTTCTGGAAATGGGATACTACAATGTGGTGTGGAACGACCGCTTTGCATATCACCATGAATCTCTCAGCCGGGGAAGCGATGAAAGTCCTGAGAAAATGCAGCGTCTGGTACAGGAGAGAGAACTGCTCTACCAGATGCATCCACAGTTCCGGGGAGAGGATCCTTTTTACCCGAAGGGGCTGAACCGGGAGGGACTGGACAGCCGTGTGGTTCCGGCATATCTGACAGATCGGAATGTTTTACAGGAGCCTTTCTGGAAAAGGGGACTTCCTGGCGGAGAGGAATTACAGAAGATCCGCAGGGATAACTGCCTGATGGCCAGAGTAGAGACAGCGGGACCGGAGCGGATCCAGGGATATAGTGTGATTCTGGGGGACGATAATGCCTGCTATGAAAAACATCTGTTGCTGATTCCCTGTGGGGAAACAGAAGGACAGGGTGTGTGGTCCATGCAGTTGATGCCTGCCTACCGACAGGAACTGGAGGAAAATCTTCCGGATCAGAAAAATGTGGCATTGGGCGGCTTTTGTGTCCTCAGAGAAGGAGAACAACTGCCGGCTGGAAACTATACGATCGCTGTTCTTGTGGTGAATCGTGTCAGCAAGCTGAAACTTTGGAATACTACGGGAAAATATCTGACCGTAGAGCTTCCGGCAGCAAAAGAATAAAACAGATGCATGATCCGCTAAAATGCGGTGAAAGCATCACGGAGGAGACATATGTCAGAGAGCAACACCGAGATCAATTATAAGGAAGCCTACGAGAGAGAGCATGAAAAATGTGCGGATCTGGCGGACAAGATCGTAGTACTGGAATCGGAGAAGGAAGATCTGCAGTTCAAACTGGACCGAATCAAGAAAAATAAATTCTGGAAGGCTACAGGACCTGCCAGGAGTGTGATCCATTTTGCCCAGAGACAGAAGGAACGGCTGTCTCATTGCGGTGGTCCCAAAGATATTCTGCGGAAGATCCGTAACAAGAGTCACCAGAAGAGCCTGATGGAATCCTACGGTACCGGAAGCTTTCCCGACGCGGAGCAGAGGAAGAAAGAGGAAGAAACGGTATTCCCCTATATGCCGAAGATCAGTATTCTCGTGCCGTTGTGGAATAACAAGAGAGAGTTCCAGATACAGATGCTGGACTGCGTCATGAACCAGACCTATCAGAACTGGGAACTGTGTCTGGCGGACGGTTCCGATGCGGAACATGCTTACATCGAAGAACTCTGCAAGGAGTACGCGGCGAAATCAGATGGCCGTATTGTATATAAGCACCTGGACCATAACGGAGGTATTTCCTACAACACCAATGAGTGTTACAAGCTGGCCACCGGAGACTATATCGGACTGTTCGATCAGGATGACATTCTGCATCCTTCCGTATTGTATGCCTATGTCAAGGAAATCAATGAACAGGGTGCGGATTATCTGTACTGTGATGAGACCACCTTCCAGGAGGACAATATTAATAAAATGCTGACCATGCATTTTAAGCCGGATTATGCACCGGATAATCTGCGGGCCAACAATTATATCTGTCATTTCAGCGTCTTTTCCAGAAAACTTCTGGAAGGCGAGGAACTGTTCCGTACGGCTTTTGACGGTGCGCAGGACCACGATATGATCCTGCGTCTGACGGACAGAGCACAAAAGATCGTACATGTGCCCAGACTGATGTATTACTGGAGAAGCCATGCGGGCAGTACCGCCGCCAGTATTGACATCGAGGCGGCAAAGGGTGCCGTGGCGGATCATCTGAAAAAGCATGGATTCAAACATTTTCAGATCACCAGTACCAGAGCCTGTGCCACAATTTTCCGGATCCGCTATCAGATTCTGGGAGATCCGAAGATCTCCATCGTGATCGCCAACAAGGATCACGTGGAAGATCTGAAGAGATGTATTACTTCTATTCAGAAGAACAGCGCCTGGAGCAACTACGAGATCATCGTGGTGGAGAACAACAGCACCACGCCGGAAATCCGGGATTACTATTCCCAGCTGCTGGGATTGTCCGGCAATGATTCCTACGCAGAGAGATGCAAGCTGCATACCGTCTGCGGTCATGACGGCGGGATTCTGCACAGCGAGGACGGCCGGATCTCTGTGGTGACCTATCATGGTGACTTTAATTATTCTGCTGTAAATAATCTGGGAGTATCCTATGCCACCGGAGATTATATCCTTTTGCTGAACAATGATACGGAAGTGATCACTGCCAACTGGATGGAAGAGATGCTGATGTATGCACAGCGGGAAGATGTGGGTGCCGTAGGTGCAAAGCTGTATTATGCGGACAAGACGATCCAGCATGCCGGTGTAGTCATCGGACTGGGGGCACATCGCACCGCAGGACATACCCATTATCGTATTCCGGTACAGAACCTCGGCTACATGGGACGCCTGTGTTATACCCAGGATGCCACGGCAGTGACCGGAGCATGTCTGTTGGTGAAAAAGAGTCTGTATGAGCAGGTGGGAGGACTGGACGAGAGCTTTGTGATCTCTCTGAATGACGTGGATTTCTGCCTGAAACTGCGCAAACTGGGACTGCTGAATGTATGGACCCCTTTTGCGGAACTGTATCATTATGAATCTATTTCCAGAGGTCTGGATGATCAGGGAGAGAAGGCGGAGCGTTACAACAAAGAATCCGAGCATTTCCGTGAAAAATGGAAGGCAGAGCTGGAAGCAGGAGACCCCTATTACAACCCGAATTTCTCTCTGGATCGCAGTGACTACGCGCTGAGAGATCCGGTTAGCGGACGTTAAATTGCTCTTTTCAGTAAAGGTAATCTATGGTAGAATAATGGCGGAGAGCGTTTACTGAAGAAAGATAAAGATAGCGATAAAACAGGAGGATAGGAAAATGAGTTATATGGACGAACTGAATTTCTGGTTGAATGATGATTATTTTGACCAGAAGACCAAGGATGAACTTCTGGCAATCCGCAACAACGAGGCAGAAGTGGAAGATCGTTTTTACAAGGAACTGGAATTCGGTACCGGCGGTTTACGTGGCGTGATCGGTGCAGGAACCAACCGCATGAACGTATATACCGTTCGTAAGGCAACTCAGGGTCTTGCTAATTATATCATTAAGCGCGGCACCCAGAGCAAGGGTGTGGCTATCGCATTTGACTCCCGCCGCATGTCTCCCGAGTTTTCCGATGAGGCAGCAAGATGTCTGGCAGCCAATGGCATCAAGGCATACATTTTTGAATCTTTAAGACCTACCCCGGAACTGTCCTTTGCCCTTCGTACGCTGGGATGTACCGCAGGTATCGTAGTGACCGCAAGCCACAACCCTCCTGAGTACAACGGCTACAAAGTATACTGGGAGGACGGCGCACAGGTAACCGCTCCTATCGATAAGGACATCATCACCGAAGTACAGGCCATCAAGGATTATCATACCGTGAAGACCATGAGCAGAGAAGATGCGGAAAAAGCAGGCCTCTATCAGGTGATCGGTAAAGAGATCGATGACAAGTACATGGCTGAGCTGAAGAAGCAGATCATTCATCCCGATGTTATTCAGGAAATGGCTGATGACATCAAGATCGTATATACTCCGTTATGCGGTACCGGTAACAAGCCGGTAAGACGTATCCTGTCCGAGCTGGGATTTAAGCACGTCTATGTAGTTCCCGAACAGGAGAATCCGGATCCAAACTTCACCACACTGGATTACCCGAACCCTGAGGATCCCAAGGCATTTACATACGCACTGCGTCTGGCCAAGGAGAAGGATGCGGACATCGTTCTGGCAACCGATCCCGATGCAGACCGTCTGGGTGTGTATGCCAAGGATACCAAGACCGGCGAGTATGTGGCATTTACCGGTAACATGTCCGGTATGCTGATCGCAGAATATATCCTGAGAGAGAAGACTGCTACCGGCGCTATGCCCGAGAATCCAGCACTGGTAACCACCATCGTTACCACCAATATGACCAAGCCCATCACCGAAGCTTATGGTGTAAAGCTGATCGAAGTACTGACCGGCTTCAAGTTCATCGGTGAGCAGATCAAGTTCTTCGAGCAGACCGGCAGCAACAATTATGTATTCGGTCTGGAAGAGAGCTACGGCTGTCTGGCAGGTACTCATGCAAGAGATAAGGATGCAGTTGTAGCAGTTATGTGTCTGTGTGAAGTGGCGGCTTACTGCAAGAAGCACAACATGACTCTGTGGGATATGATGGTATCCATGTATGAGAAATACGGTTACTTCAAGGAGACCCAGTACACCATTACCATGAAGGGTATCGACGGTGCAAGACAGATCGCCGAGATCATGGATAAGCTTCGTAAGAATCCGCCCAAGGCATTCGGTGACCTGAAAGTGGAGAAATTCCGTGACTATCTGAACGATGTAGTCATCGACATGGAGAGCGGCGAGAAGACTACTACCGGACTTCCCAAGTCTAATGTCCTGTATTTTGAACTTCCCGACAATGCATGGTGCTGCGCCCGTCCTTCCGGAACCGAGCCCAAGATCAAGTTCTACATGGGTGTTAAAGGTAACAGCATAGAGGATGCACAGGCCAAGGTAGAGAAGCTGACCGAGGATGTAAAGGCTGTACTGTAACCACCATGAGCAAATAGCATGCAAGTATGTTATTCAGGAAAGCTCTGGAAGAGCGATTTTGCGAATGGGGTTCTGAATAGTTAATGTTATTTTTAAGAGCGAATCGCCCGGGAAGGGCGATTTGCTCTTTTATAAAAGTGGAGGTATCCGTGGCAAAGCTGAACATAGCAAACCTTAAGAAAACTCTATATTATTTGCAACGCAACGGCCTGAGGGAAACCTGGATCTCTGTAAGGGAACGCCTGACAGAGACAGACCGCTATTTTTATGTGCCCTGTCCGGAAGAGGAACTGGAAAGGCAAAGTTGCAGAAAATGGGATAATCCGGTTACACTCAGCATTGTGGTGCCGTTGTACCGCACCCCGGAAATCTATCTGAACAGAATGATAACAAGCGTTATGCAACAGAGCTATCCTCACTGGGAACTGATTCTGGCGGATGCCACAGAGGATCACAGTGTGGAGGAGACGTTGACAAATCAGGGATTCCTGACAGAACGGCTCCTGGAAAATGCGGAAACTATTGCAGCGGATGCAAGGATCCACTATATACACCTTACGGAAAATGCCGGAATTGCGGCGAATACCAATCAGGCATTACCCTATGCAAGGGGAGAATATATCGGCCTGCTGGATCATGATGATGTATTGACACCGGATGCTCTGTATGAGATGGCAGATGCTATTACCAAAGCAAATGACAGAGGTGTCAGAGTCGCATTCGCTTATTCGGATGAAGACAAATGCAACGGGGATGAGACAAAATATTACGATCCCAACCATAAAGAAGACTTTAATTACGATTTAATCCTGAGTAATAACTATATCTGCCATTTTCTGGTGATGGATGCAGATCTGATGAAGAAACTTGCCTTCCGGCCAGAATGCGACGGTGCCCAGGACTATGATCTGGTGCTGCGGGCAGTGTCAGAGGTGCTGGCTGCAGATGGCCGCTCCGGGGAGGAGAGAATTCTTCATATTCCCAGAGTGCTGTATCACTGGAGATGCCATGAAGCATCTACAGCAGCCAATCCCCACAGCAAGAAATATGCTTACGAAGCGGGGCTGCGTGCACTGCAGGATCATGCGGCAGAACGTGGGATCCCGGCAAAGGCAGAGGAGACCAGACATGTAGGATTTTATCGGTTACAATATACAGAGGTATTACAGGAGAGACCGGATGTGGCTGCCGTAGGTGGCAGAGTGCTGTCTGGGAAAAACCGCGGCA
>OGNW01001153.1_pt1 | contig 16140 bp, 9 predicted proteins | sample 1573591 | NCBI WGS metagenome assembly OGNW01 (sample SAMEA2581894, study PRJEB24529) | metagenome | biome: Human gut stool | place: China | collected 2011
AGGCAAAACCTCAAAGAGTCGGCGCTGGTATCCCGGTTGCCGACTTTTTTGTCGTTCTCTATCAACTTTACCCGCAACCAGTGCTGTGGTCTTACGCATTCTGCATGCCTGCCGCAAACTATCCGAATTTCCCGATCTCCGCAAATGGCACAAAGCCATCCAAGGCGTCTTCCAGTTGTCAGACTAGTCTAAAAAGGCCTCAACCGCGTAAAAATCCGTCAGTTCATTGAAGATTTTTGATATAAAGTTCTTCAATATATTGAGGAATTTTTAAGTTCCACTATGCAGACACCCACTCCAGACCAACAGATGACGACCTACTCGAACGAACCATAAAGGATTGAAGTGGTATGGATTTTTTGGCCGCCTAGGAGTCAAAAAATCCATATCACTTCAAAATACCGCTTCAGCAAAAACCCCGGGGCATCACTGCTTACCGGGGTTTTTAATTTACAAATTGCAATTCACTTCGGAACCGCCGTATGCTAACTAGAACATATAGCGAGCACCGAGGTTAACGCGCCATTTTTCTTCAATGTCTCCACCGAAACTACGACTCAAATCAACGAACCCCTTGAAAGTGTTCGTGAAGTCATAGTCTGCACCGACAGAAACGACGCCCCAGTCACTGTCGAGTTCCTCACCGAAACTGACTCGCTGAGAAGCATTGTAGAAACTGCCGTCAACATCCCCGAGGAAGTCGTGATTGTAATGTGCGCTTACATACGCGGCACCGCGGTTTTCTGCAAACTTAACGCCACCCATCACTCCAACACGTGCAATGAGACTCTTCATTGAATCGAATTCGATTGTACGCACGTTGGTTGTGGTTGTTTCAGCAGCCAGATAGCTGTATGTCAGCTGAACCTGCGGCTCAACGAAGAAGCTGTTGAGCTTGAAGTGATGGCCTACTTCGACACCGGCGATTACGCCCGAATACATGTAGTCGCCTTTTTCGGCATAGCCATTGTTGAGATCAAAGTCAGCGTCAATACGGCCAACCTTGAGCATGGCGTCGAGGAAGCTGCCGGACTCATTCATGTAGCTGGCATAAAGACCGAGTTTGTAGGCGTCTGTTTCTGCAGAGCCTGCTGCCAGATCGTTATCACCGTTCGTATAGCCGAAGCTCACGCCGATTGTCATGGTATCAGTCACACGAGTATCGAAACCAACTTCGATCGAATTGAAATCGAAATCGACATTGTCACCTTCCAAATTGCCGCCGGTATAGCGCGCCCAGGTGCCGACAGATTCAGGCAGCGTACGCAGCGTTGCCATGCGATCCGTCAGGGAGCTAAGTTCTGAACGCCAGACGACTGCGTGCGATTTTGCGAGATCCTTTGCAGAACGAAGCAGTGAGTTTTCGGAGGTGACACGGGTAACCACATTACCGGAATCGTCTTTCGAAACACTCAACGCATTGCCCCATTGACCTTCAGCAACTGTCGTCTCTGTCAGGGTTGCACCGCCAATGGTTGCGCCGTCAAGCAGATCAGCAACCTGTGTTTCCCCGGCGTTGATGCTGTCGGAAACAGTACCGGAGTAGCTGACCGCAATTGATCCTTCCCCAGTTGCTGTACCCACGACCAGCACACGATTGTTTTCGGTGCCGGCACTGTGCATCAAAATATCGGTGGTGGCACCTGTACTTGTCGCGATCGAAGCAATTTCCAAACCCACGGAAGGATCTGCCTGCTCAATGGTCAGGGAGCTGTTGTTGGAAATATTTCTCGCGTCATCTGCTAGGCGCACTGTCTGGTGAATAGCGTCCGCGGTGACGGTAATGTCCGAGTATTCAGTCAGCTTGAAGATGCCTTCAACTCTGGAATTACCTGAAAGCGTGATAGACAAGGATTCTTGAGAATCACCATCGTTGTCTTTAGTAACCAAAATCGCAGTTCCTTCGCTACCAGAGATGGTTCCGCTATTTGTGAAACTGTCACCACGGCCAATGAGCACGCCGATTGATGTTTCATCTTTCAGGTCGATAGTTCCTTTATTTTCGGTTGAAGTGCTTGCGCCTTTATCAATGTTCGCGTCTCCGTCAATGGCGACAGCATTCTCACGAACAATGATCGTTCCTGAATTGACAATGGTGCCTCCTGAGCTTGCCGTACCTTGCATGCCGTAGGCATTTGTCACATCGATGGTATTGGCATTTTCAATTGTGCCACCCGCAGCAACCATCGCCTTGATTTTCCAGTAATTCGCTGCGTCACCATTCACAATAATCTTGCCATTATTGGTATATGTTGCATTTGAGCCTGCTAAAACGCCAATGAAACGATCTGCGGTATTAATTGTCAGCGTAACCCCTTCATTGACTGCCTCTTGCGTTCCGGTTGCTGCCTGCATATAACCGTCGGAACTGGTCAGACTTTCCTTTGTAACATTGACAACCGTATCCTGAGTAACAGATCCAGTTTTTATCGAAGAATCATTACCATATATCACCTCAGCAGCGATTGCTGTGTGAGCAAAAGCAAGAATCACGGCTGAAGCCAAAATTGTCTTGTGCATCAGATTTCCCCTTTGGTTTAAAAGACAAAAATGTTCTGTCTGATATGTGTCGAGACTTCCACACACTAGCCGATCCCCCCCCCCGGCAAGAGGGTTTTCCCTTACCTCGGTCAACGAATTAACCTTCTTTGAATTGGGACACAGAAGACGGCACGGGAGCCGATATAGATAGAACGATCGTTAGGATCAAATCCTCAGCGTCAGTCGATCCAACCGAACGAATTGCGACTTCAGATTCAACGGTTGCCGTCCGTCAGAGAACTTCGATCTCCTTTGAAGACACACACGTCGACTTCGGCAGAACGCTTTGTTGCTCTGATTGAACGCATGTCGAAGCCTCAGCCAGCGACAGTTGCCGCCGGTAAATCTGCTGTTACGCGCTTCAATACTGAGGAAATGCCACGAGTCTTAGATAACAGGATGAATTGAGACTTTGTTCGAAAAAGGATTTTTTCTATCAGCCGTGAATGAAGTAAGACTCTCATGCAAACTTTCGATGTGCAGGCGATTCTGCACCGAACACTGAGCGGTGCCTCACGGCAAGCTATAGTCCGGGAACTCAGAGTCCCCCAATCTACCAAGAAGCTCTATCTCAATCGCGTCAAACAGGCGAATTTTTCCTAAGATTTTGCGCAGCGCTCGGATTTTCAGGAGAAAAAATTCAACGGTTGAAATTCCTAAAGGCGGAAACTTCAACTGTTGAACCAGTCAAATTAGAAGACGTATTTACCGCCGAAGTTGAATGCCCTGGTCTGAGTAAGATGCATGCCCAGGTCTCTTTCGTGTTAGCGAAAAATAATGGAAATTTTATGAGACCTGGTTGGGCTACGTAACTTCGGTTGCGTGGTCCTTTTTCTTTGGTGACTTCCGGCAGTCAGCAAATTCCCAAAAAGCCCTGCATCACCCGTGCTGAACGCGGCAGCAGCAGGACCGTCACCCGCTTTAGTCTTACAGGCTTCCTTTCGAGGCGAAACTCTGAGCGATGATTGGTTCGTGCTTTCCATTGGCAAATGGCGCACGGCGTGATGACTTATATCGAGACAGCGATACTACGGTCGCTACAAATGCTCATCACCCAAATCGACCAGAATTTACTACCCAATTTGGCTGATTTTTGCCACCCGATTTGGCCGATTTTTACCACCTGATTTGGCCGCACCCAACCACTGCGCTCATTTTGTGTCACACTACGCCTAAGGGTGCCTTTTTTGATCTTCCCGTCGTAGGGATGTTTTTTTATGCCCGCTTCAAACCGTTTTCGTCGCCATCGTTCCGCTCTCGCTCTGGCCGTCTGCGCCGTCTTGTGGCCCCTGTCAGTCTGCGCCTCTCCCACCGGCAACATCAACCTAGACGCCATCAACGCGGCAGGCGCGTACGCTCAAGGCTTTACGGGAGCGGGCGTGCGCATCGGCATTCTCGATTCGGGCTTTGACACCACCCACATAGCCTTTGAAGGCAAAGACATCATCAAGCTCTACAGCGACCAGTATCTTGAGAAGTTCGGCATCGGCGTCAACGCCACCCAACAAAGTCACGGCAGTCACGTAGCGGGCATCGCTTCAGGCAACTCCTCCGTTAACTACGGTGTAGCCAAAGACGCCTCGTTGCTTTTGCTCTACTCGACCATTCAAGGTCCGACCATGATCTATGAGGTCGCAGACCTCTACAAAAAAGCTATTGAAACCTACGACGACGTCAAGATCTACAGCAACTCCTGGGGCTGGGTGCGCGGCTTGTTCAGCTACGGTGACATTCCGGACGAAACGAAAGCCTTCAATGAGGTTTTCAACTCCGCCGTCGAACACGACAAACTCATGGTCTTTGCCGCAGGCAACCAAGGAGGACTTGCGCCGGCTGACCCGATTCTGCCGATCATGCGGGACCCTACGAAAGCGGGCCACTTCATCAACGTCGTCAACATCGAATCTGACCACCTCTTTGAAGAAGGATTCGTCCACGGCAACAGCAGCGCCATCGAAGCCTCCAACCGCGCTCTCTTTGCTTCTCTATGGTCCGTCGCCGCGCCCGGAACCAACATCGTGAGCGTTGAAGCGGGAAGCGGCAACGGCTCCATTGAGATGACCGGCACATCCATGGCCGCGCCGCATGTGGCAGGCACCCTTGCGCTCGTGCAGCAGGCATTTCCCTGGATGACCGCCTCGCAGCTGGCCGACTGCGTTCTTACCACCGCCCGCAAGCCTCAGGAAGGAGTCTACGAAGTACTTGCCCTGCATCCTGAACAAACAGGCGCGGACCCAAACCATAACAACCCCGACTATCACCTGCAGTACGGCGGCAGGCTGGACTTTCGTGTCGCCTCGCCCACGTGGTCACCGGACGAAAATAAATACGTCTCCAACGTCTATAAAGAATCCGCCGCCATCGTCTTTTGGGGCAGCGCCGGCACCAAACTTGGTGACCTTAAGGCTCTCAAGGCAGAAGCCGCCGAACGGGCAGCTGCTCAGTGGCGCGAGGAAATCCTCGACGGCTACGAATGGGAACTTGACCCTGACGCCTATCTTGAGGCGGTAGATAAGGCATACAAGGAATGGAAGGACTACTTCATCGAAAACTGCACCATCGTTGAATACGGAATCGGCGCGGGACTTCTGGATGCGGCTTCTGCCGTGGGCGGCATTGCCGAACTCAACATCAACCGCATGGCGCGTTGGGATGAAACGAATTCAAAGTGGACGCTGCCGGTTCAGACAAGGCTCAACGGAAACGAACAGATTGCCTACACGCTCAATCTTGCCGGCAACGGCGTGAGCCGCTTTATCAATGACATCAACGAAGTGCGCTGGAATCCGACGCTGCACATCACCACCCAAGAAGAATTAAAGGCATACAACGAGGCAATCCAAAGCGGCCAACCTTATAAAGGTTCGAGCAATCAGACCTCTGCTCCGGATCAGGCCGATCTTCCCGTTTCGCTCGTCGTTTCCGGCACGCTCGGTAAAAACAACAGCATCGTTTCAGCGGGCACTCTCGTCATGAGCGGTCACGCCTCCTACAGCGGCTCCACCGACGTGATCAACGGCGCCACACTCGTCGTTGACGGCATCATTGACAACGACGTCCAGTCCGATGCCACGGCCACCGTAGCGGGACGCGGTGTGGTCGGGTCACTGATATCCCGCGGCACGCTCTCGCCCGGAGACGATCTCAACCCTGGTAATCGAATCGGCACGTTTCACATCCAAGATCAATTGAAACTGGAAGCGGGCTCATCGCTTGTGCTCGATGTCGGCGAACACACAATCGACCAAATAATCGTGGGCGATCTTCCTCAGGATCAAAATTCGTCCCTGACACTTTTGGCAAAATCCGGCCAAGAGAGCAATGCCGATGCCCCATTGAACATCACGATTCGCACGGGGCAATACGTCGATCAAACGATTACCCTGCACCCAAGTCTCTTTTTCCCGGGTTTGGAAACTGATGACGAAATCTTTAAGCAGGTCAAAGAGGCGGAGCTCTCTTGGGGCGGCGGCATTACGTTTAAGTTTCGCAAAAATGATGATGGCAGCTTTGAGATGCACCGTGTCGAAAACAGCATGCAGCTTGTCGGCAAAACCGTTTCACTCTCGCAAGACGCCATGCGCCGAGCTCAAAAACTGGACGCTGTGATCCAAGCCGACGGCATTCTTTCGGGAACCGCCTCCGAGTTTGTCAGCGCCGTGGATATCCTTTCCGAAAAGCTGAGGGTGGGACACCCCGAAAGCGACAAACAGCTGGTGGCTACAACCCTCGAAAACGCGTTTGCTTCAACCAAAGCGGATTCTCACCTGGCCTTCGATGCCGCCGCGATGTCTCGATCCATTCGCCTGCGTGAGGTGACAGCGCTCTCGCCGCTTACCGATCTGTATGCCTCGGATGTCATTCCCGAGGCTTCGCTCGTCATCGAACGGGCAAATATGGACGGCGCGAAATCATTCCAGAGTACCCGTACCATTCTTTCAGCCGGTGCTCGCCGCAGTTTCGGCGAGTGGGCGCTGGGCTGGAAAGTCGGCGGCTATTACGACGACATCGAAATCTCCGGCCCGGACAAGGGAAACGCGCAAGGTGTTTTTGCAAGCGTTTCGGCGATGCGGGAATTCGGTGCCGGCATGCGACTCTTCGGTCAGGCACTTCTGGGCTACGGGGTTGAGGATCGCACAAGATACGTCAGCGACTTCTACGGTTCAAAGCGACTCGATACAACCACCCATGCCATCAGTCTCGGCGCGTCCATCGGCATCGGCCGCAAATTTACCCCCGATCAGATCGCGCTCTCGTTCATGCCGTACGCTCAGCTCAGCTGGGACGGCATTCACCGAGACGATGTCCGCGAGTCCGATTCTGTCGTTGCACAAGAATATGAAGATGAACTTTTAAGCGTAGCGGCACTTGAAGCCGGCCTGGCTTTCAAGACGCGTAGCAGTGCCGCCTCCCCGACAGGCAATCTCTTTCTGGAAGGTCGCATTGCGTACCGCAATCGCTTTCATGTCAATGGCGACGAGACATACACATGGACCGGCATACGCGACGAAACCAACGTCGAATTCTTCGACAACCGTCACGCGGCGGCGGCGCAATGCAAGATTGGCTGGGTATCGTCAACCGGTCACGAGTTCGCGCTGATGCTCGACGGTGAAGCCGGGGACTCCGGAGACGAGCGCTGGGGCGTTTCTCTGCGCTGGACGAAGCACTTCTGATCGGACAGAAATTATCGGCTCACCATACGACAAGCGCCGCTTCGGAAATCCTTTAAGCGGCGCTTGATGTTTCTTCTTAAAAATCCGTATCTGAACTATTCCGACTCACCGAGCAATTTGCCGACCGTCTTGTCGATTCTCTCGGCGGTCTTGCCCCACTTCGTGAGCGTCATGCTTCCGGCCTTGTACTTGGCGGTCGACACGATGGCGCCGTTTTTATAGAGCGTCAGTTCCGCAAGACCGAGGTAGGTCGTTGCGTCCCACGAACGCTGCATCACGTAGCTCAAACGGTATTCCGACGTGCAGGACGCGGCATCCCGGACCACTGTCGTCTTGATGCCGCGGCGCTGGAATGCCGACTGCAGCGACGGAATGGCCTCACCGATCGTGACCTTGGGATTTTGGATGATGCAGACTTCCGTCGGCATCACTTCAAGCGGCTCGACCATCTTTCCGGTCGTCGTATTGGCGCACCCGACCATCAGCGCGCATACGGCCGAGGCCGCTGCCAGACCAACTGTTTTGTAAAGCATTTCTGCCTCCCGTTCGTTGTTGATTCTGTACGGCCACAATAGCAGATTCCGCTCGATGCCAACGAGCTCAAAGCCTTGAATCAACATGATTGGTTACCGGATAACGGAAAATAGATAGGACATTACGCCTGCGAACTTTCGATATTCTGAAACTAGATTATTCGGCAAACGACGAATATGTTATTCGTCAATCTACGACTCGAATTTCAGCGAGTACTTCTACTCGACAAATGTCGAAAATTCATCTTTCTTGCCCGAGCTGTACGTGTGAAAACCGGTTTTGTCATCAAGGCGCCGAACTACGAAATTGAGGATCCGATCTTCCGACATTGGATCCGGCGCCGCGTTGATTTGAGAATTTGATCGGTTTCCATTCTGTGACAGAGATTTGTCTACGAGTGCCTGAACTCTTCCTCGCAAGAACCCGGGTTCAAGATACCGGAGGATTATGGAAACGATCATCCCGTATCACTTGGCATGTTTACCTAAAGTTTCGCATCCGAACCATTACAATTCTCAGAAGAGTTTGCCGGTTGCCCGGTCGAAGCTCTCTGAGAGTTCCACCTCGCTCAGTGAGCTTCACGCTTCTGACGCCGGCAAATACGTTCCGACCTCTGCTTGTCCGCCCATAGTCGTTCTTGCCGGCGGTCCGAACGTCAGACACTCTCAGCCATTGCCATTCGAACGAATTTCGGCAATGACTCGGAAACGTTGAGCCAGCATCGTTATCCTTGAGGTTCTAATCCGACAAGCGGATACGCAAAGCAAACCCAAGCCATGTGCGCATAGACCGACAGCATTCTGCCGGCGACAGTCGTACCGGATTTCACTTCTTGCAATTCCGCGCCATTCTGGCAAAATGCCGACCTTCAAACGGATTTTTCAGTGTTTACCGAGGTCTTCGGACCGATCAAACCTGAACTACAAACCAACCCGACGCGGGCGTTTGCCTGCGTGAATGCAAGTTTCGAGTGTCTCCCTCAACGGAGCTCTCAGCTTGTCTTTGGTGGGTTTTCGCTCGCTCCCTTTGATGGATTTTCAAAAAGGCGAAAACCACTATGCCAATGACATTTTCAACTTGCATTTCGGCTCAAGACTTCGGACTTGCGTCCGAGACAATGATCCCGGGGTTTCAGGCTTCACAGCTTTCCTGTGCTGCGCCCGCCCAAATCGTTCGGGTCGATCCCTGCCACGTGTTCGATGAATCCTTTCTGCAGGATCTCGTGCTGTGGTGGACCTGGCCCGACACCCGTATCCCGCTCTACATCGCGGGGCCCACGGGCTGCGGCAAAACGACCTCCGTTCTTCAGTTTCTCGCACGCGTCCATGTACCGGTCATTTCCCTGACCTGTTCCCGACGCTTCGTGAAGGACGACCTTGTCGGCCGCTGGGGCGCGCACGAAGGAGGCTTCGCATGGATCGACGGATCGGCCACCATTGCGTGGAAAACCGGAGCCGTACTGCTCATCAACGAGTTTTCGCTCGCTCCCCCGGAAGTCTGGGTGGGCGCCAACGACATCTTCGAAGGGCAGCCAATCACGATCGAGAAGACTGGTTTGAGCATTCCCAGACACGTCAACACCCGGGTCATTGTCACCGACAACTGCCGTTGCGGTACGCTGCCCGAGTCGGCATACAGTTCTCGCAACCAACAGGACGCCAGCACGTGCGACCGCTTCTGGCATATGGCAGCCGATTGGCCCAATCCCGAAGTGGAAGCCCGCATCGTCCTATACCGTTGTGAGCGCATCGCTCAGGGCGCTCTGTCAAGCGAAACGCTTGCCGAGCTTGCCCGATGCGCCGCACGATTTGCACAAGCCTCGCGCACGAACCCTGCCTTGGAAGCGGATTTCGTGAGCGAAGACGAGCCTGCGGCACTGAGTACACGCGTTGTGATTCGCCTGTGCGAAATACTGACGCAACTGCTTGCGGATTCCTGCAACCCCGAGCAGTCTCTGTCGCGAGCCGTCCGGCTTGCCATCGGCAGTGCACTCAACGACCGCGCGTGTCTGACGCTCTTGGAAATGGCGGCGTTTCACTTCGCCCCGTTGCTTGAGACGCTTCACTCTTCGACGGCAGCGAACCGAAGACGTCGTAACGTACGACCGAAAATCGGTTAACGCCGCTCGCTCTTGCCGCGCGCCCTTTGAATCCCGAAGGACGCCCCCTTCTCATCCGTTCCGACCCCGTTTTCCGTCCATCCTGCTCAAGACGCAGAGGCTCTCCGCAATGCTTGTCCGCAGGCGTTGTCGAGTCAGCCTCTGAGGTTCTTTGCGTGTGCGATCGACGGCAACGGGGTCTTTTCTTATGGAAAAACACCCGATATGCCCGACGATCCCCGCCCCGAACCCGTTGCGATGACCGACGACGAAATCGCGAAACTGGCCCCTTTGAGAGGTGAGGAAAGTTTCTCGGTACGGTTTGCCGCCAACGTCGACCTTGAGCCGAACTGTAAAGGCCCCGTGCCTTTCGTGGGCCCGCACTTTTGCGAGCTCACCCGAAAGCAGTTTCGAGACCTCTACGGGAAAAGCCTTCTTTGCAGGACGGACCGAATTGAAAACATCGACGCCGGCTGCGGCCCGTTGCCCGAGCTTCCCAAAAAAGCTCCGAAAAAGGCAACGTCGCTGCGGCGCACGTTTCGTCGCCGTCCGTTGAAGCGCCAGCGTTTCAACAAAAAAGAAAGCCGTCAGATGCGTCTGCTCGATTAGTCAAGCATCCATGACTTTGAGAGCTCGCAACTGAACCTTAAACTTCTGCGGTTTGTTTTCCTTCGCGTTCTCTTTTTCCCGGCATCTTCGGCCTAGCCGACGGTTGTCCGGGAAAAAGGGAGTGCCGGGATTTTCCTTACCCTTTCTTATCCCAACTACCCCGACGATTCCCGCCCTTGAGTCACACCGAGTTTGACACTCTCGCCGAACGCCTTCTTGAGAGGCTCTGTTTGTGCGCCAGCCTGCGTCAACGCTACGCGACGATTCTGTCCGAATCGCTCGCAACCTTTTCGCCCGACATTAAATCTCAGGCGCAACAACGACTTCTGTCGTTTTTACAGGCAACCTTCACCGGCAACATCCGGCACGACCCCAAACTCACCGAGGCGCTTTTTGAAGTCGCCCTGATGCTCACGGGCCTCATTGCCAAACGCGACGCCCGATATTCCGATGAATGCCGCAGGCTTCTGGCCGCCTTTTTCGAAGAACCCCAAAGAAAGTATCCCGTCTCCGGTGACAAACCAACGGCCTTTCAAAACGCCCTTCTGCTCCTGGCGGGCTTTCTTCTGACGTTTCCGAATTCCAATTCAGGGATATCGTCCGCGTTCAATAAAGCGCTTTTTGCTCGGCACCTCTTCTTTGCGTTGATGGCAACAGCCGCCCCGGGCGTACTGACGCGCACCATGGTCGCAATGCGTACGCAATCGAGCTCGAATCCGCCCCTGCGGCTCTTCATGACGCCCGACGCTTTTGCCGAGCTTTTCACACAACGACTACGCAGCGAGATTCCGGCACTTTTCAAAGCCGTCTCCGAACATTTCTCAAACGTCACGGACCAACCGTCGCTCTATGCGTTTCTCACTCAGGCAAGGCTCGTTGTCTCTTCCTTTCGCGCCCATTGCTGGGAAAACGACGGCAGACAACACCTCGTCACCCTCTGGGAAATTCATCCTGAGGCGGCAGCACGCCTTTTGGCTTTGATTTCACCCGAATCGAAACGAGCACTTGCAACCGCCGCCTACGACTTTCTGCAACTCGAAATCGACGTTGACACCGACTCGAGAGTCAGAAACACACGAAGCAATGTAACAAATCCAGCCCTCCGGACCGTGCCCGATTCGATCTGTCACCCGGTCATGAATGGGGCCGTCGCCGGCCTCGGACTGCCATCATGGGCATTGGGCGTGTTAACCAAAGGGCTGCGCAAAGTTGACGACGCTGTGCGTCTTAACATCGCTTCGCGCAAGTTTTTTGGCGTGGGGCTCGATTTCCACATGGAAAAGAGCATTGAGACCATGGCAACAGAGCCGAGCGTCTCAGCGTCGGTCGGCACCGAAAACTTGCCGCAGACAGAGGACCAAATCAAGGAACACATCACGCACGCCTTGATGCGTTACGCCGCCGAACACAAAGCGGCCATACGAACTGCCGCAAACCGTTCGGCACAAGATTCGAGCGCCGCCCGATCGCAGCTGCCCGCACTTCCCGCAGGCCTATTCGTGCCGTCGCGATTCTTCACAGGTCCGATCGCGCTCTGGATCTCGCCGCTGCAAGCCTTGGGACTAGCCGTGTCCTGTACGAGAGAAGTGTCTGAGGCAGCCGACAACGAATCGGAGACTGAAACCGAAAACATGATTGAGCTGCATCGCTACTGGCCAGGTAATCCCTTGCCCGAAACCGGCGTTCTTTTCCCCTTTTTCGAGTCCGTTTCGGCAGCGATCTGGTGGGTGGAGCACATGACGGAGTTTCACAGCACGAATCTCTCGGACGTCACGCGAATGGATTTGTTGAAGCAGTTTCTCTTTACCGACGCCATGGCGCGACTTTTAAGGCTCTTTATCCGAGAAAGCCGAGAAACAGACCAAGAGATCGGCAATCGCATGCTCGCGCAAAGCGCAGCTCTCACTCAAAACCAAACCGGAGAACGCACAAAACGCGAGTTGCAGAAATTTGTCAAGCCAAAGCTTCTTCGCAAACTCTGCTCGGCCTCAATTGCCGAAGTCGCGCACGGCTATTTGACGCATGAACTTCGCCGCAAAGGCGAAGCCGACGTCTCCACAGGTCTTGAAATCGTGCTCGATATCCAGAAGCGACAGCTTGCCGCCGCCCGCAGCAAGCGCATGAAGCGCGTTGTCGCCCGACCCGATTCCTGATCTTCTTGTTTCATTTATGACACTTTTGACAATCTTTTCCCGCCGACGACGTTCCGTCTTTACGGCCGGTACCGATTCTGTGCGCGCCGACACCTGGCGCCCCGCAACCGAATTCAAGCCCGCTCTTGCCTGGAGAGTGACCGCGTCCGTCGCCGGCGTCTTTGCCTCCGCCGGATTGGCTCCGACTCTTGCCGCCACCCTTGTCGGACTCGTCTCTGCCTTCATGGCGGGCATCCGTCTGAAATCCGGCATGGCCGTTCTCAAGGATCGAGCAGCGCTTGCGGGCAGTGCCTTGGAATTCGTTTCATGCCGCATCTTTGCCCGACGTCTTCTTCGCGCACGCCGCGAAATGGCCCGCAAGGGCGACACCGAAACCTTTGCGCCCGTGTGGTTCGGCCGAGGTTTTGACTGGGGCCCCGAGCACGCGCAAAAGCTCTATGAGCTCTCCAAAATTGACGTCGAGCGGCTGATTCCGCACCGCAATATCTGTCGGCGTCTGACCGGCACTGCCCCTAAGGATCCCCGTACGGTTGGACTCGCTGCCATTGACGGCTTGGAGAGCAGCAAAAAGGACATCTGGGTCTCGGAAAAGACATTGGAAGGCGGCACGCTTATTGTGGGAACGACCCAGACGGGCAAAGGCGTGCTTCTTACGAGTCTCGTCACACAGGCGATTCTGCGCGGTGAAGCGGTGATCGTAATCGACCCCAAGATGAGCTCCCGACTCAAAAACGCCGTAACGGCTGCTGCAAAGCTTGCCAACCGCAGCGATCCCCTTTTCTTTCATCCGAACGCCGCCGATGGAATCCGCATCAATCCGCTCACGCACTTTGAGAGACCGAGTGAAATCGCCAGCCGCCTCACCGCCGTGATGGCCGACTCCGGCCCCTTTACGTCCTTTGCATGGTCCGCGGTGAATGTCGTCGTAAATCTCCTCGTTCACGTCGGCCGCACGCCCTCGATTGCCGGCATCGAATCGGTGCTCACGGGCGACTTCGAAGATCTGCTTTTGGAAGCGGTGGAACTCGACTGCGGGCCGGATCTGTTTGATACTCTCGTCTCCGAAGTCAAGCTCAAGGGCAAAAAGGGCCGCGAAGGCGTGCTTGTGCTCTTGGATAAAGCTCGAGACAGAGAGGCGCTCTCGGAGGCCACGCTCAAAGGTGCCGCTACCTACGCTCACGACCCGGTGCATTTTTCCAAAATCACGGCGAGCCTCATGCCCGTTCTGGCAATGCTCACTTCGGGAGCTCTGCGACAAACGCTTTCGCCCGCAGACGACGACGCAGAAGCAATGAGCTTGTCGGAGATCATCGCCCAGCGAAAGATTCTTTACGTGTGCCTCAATTCGCTTCCCGATCCGACGGTCGCGGGCGCCATCGGCTCCCTTCTTCTTGCCGACCTCGCCTCCTGTGCGGGCGAACGTTACAACGACACCTCGATTGCCCGCACCACGGTAAGTCTCTTCGTTGATGAATGCTCCAACGTCTTCAACCGCTCCCTCATCGAGATTCTCAATAAGGGCGCCGAATCCGGCCTGCGCACCACCTGTGCCATGCAGACGGTTGCTGACCTAGCGGCTCGGCTGGGGTCGACGGATGAGGCTCGCATGGCGCTCGGCAACTTCAACAGCCTCGTGAGTCTGCGCACCAAGGATCGCCTCACGCAGGAGTTCGTGGCCGAAACGTTCGGTCGCACCTACATCGCCAACACCGCCGCCACGCTCACAAGCGCTTCGGATACGGCGCACCCCGGACACTTCACCGCAGGCGCCTCTCGTCAGATCACGGCTTCGCGCGAAGAAATCATCCCCTGCGACGTGCTCGGCAAGCTCCCCAACTGCGAGTTTTTCGCGTCTCTTGCGGGCGGCCGTCTTGTGAAGGGCCGCACGCCGATTCTGATTGCCGACGAAGACTTAGTCTCCGGCTAAAGCCTGTCGTCCTTTGAAAGGAATTTCCATGACCACAAAGCCTTTGAGATCCCTCGCCTCCGGTGGCCTGTTTCTGATCATAGCCCTGTGGCTTGCCGTCTTTTGCTTTGCCTCGGGCTCAACCGTTCAAGCCGTTTTTGAGCACGAAAGTGCAGCGTGCGAAGCATCCTGCCGGGCGTATGTTGCCCCCAAACTCAGGTTGATTGACGGCAGTTTCGATGAACTGCGAAACACAATCTACCGGGAGATTGTCTCCTTGCCGGCTGCCGATGAATCTCTCTCCGAACTTGACGCCGCTCTTCGCAACGGGCTCTGGCAGACGGCATTAAATCGCCTTGCGGCTATCCAAGGACTCCTGCGTCTCGTTTGCTTGCGTCTGGAAGTTTTCAAATACACGTTCGGACTCATCTTGCTTTTAGCCGTCGCCACCGTCATTGACGCTTTGAGTCTGCGAGCCATTGCGCACCATACGTTTGAGACCTCGCGACCGGCAGTGAGCTTTACCTCGGCAATTGGCTTTTTAGGAGCTTTGTTTGTGGGCTCAGCTTTGGTGCTGATGCCTTTTGCGGGAGCGGCAGTAGCAGGGCTCACCGTAATTGCCGTCGGCTGTGTAGGTCTTCACGCTTGGGTGAGGTATTTCCATCGTTTGTGACGATGCCGTTTTGTAAAGCCGCAGTTTGTTGTCGTATTCACGAACCGGAGGCGACTTTTCTACATTGTGCTAAGGGTACAGATTCGCATGCAGTAGCTTCTCGTACTAGCAGAATCAACAGGCAAGTTACGTAGAGTTATAGCATTTGATGTAATTATGTTGATTTCAATAATTTGGCGTAACTGTTCTGAGTAACTCTATGTCCGCACTTATTTTCCAACGTCCTGATCTAGCGCTTGCATTGAGCAACCGTTTGCTGCACCCTGATGCGTTGCAACTCACGTCACGGGACGGTCTTTTTCTCACCGGCGTTCGCCGTATTGGCAAAACCACATTTATCCGCAGAGACCTGATACCACAGCTCGAAAAGGAAAACGCGTTGGTCATCTACGTAGACCTTTCGGACAATCGAGAGCGAATCTATGCTTCCGAAGCGGTGCTTTCCAAAGTGCGAGAATCGCTGGCAGACTTGTCCCGATTGTCTTTCCTCAAAGCTAAGCCATCGGCCGTCTCTTTGCAGTTCGATGCGAAACAGGTCGGCACTCCCACAGGCGTCTCGCTTGCGCAGGCATTCTCGGAAATCATTGCCACCTACGATGTCAATGTCGTACTCATCATTGACGAAATCCAGGAACTGCTCAGAAGCGAAGCCGGACTTAATCAGCTCGCAGCATTAAAAGCCGCCCGTGACGCCATCAATCTGCGCCCGAACAATCCAAACGACACCTATTTCCTGCTCGTTGGCATCGGTTCGCAACACTCGTTGATCAAGTCCATGGTCACCGGTTCCTCTCAGGCCTTCTACGGAAGCGATCATCTGGTCTTTCCGCAACTGAGCGATGAATACCTCATATGGCAAGCCGGCCAAGTAAACAACCCGAGACTAAAGTCGCAAGCTTTGCAACTATCACATTCGTAATGTCGCATTAGGCCTGTTTACGTCCGGCCCC
>OGNW01001163.1_pt1 | contig 16080 bp, 11 predicted proteins | sample 1573591 | NCBI WGS metagenome assembly OGNW01 (sample SAMEA2581894, study PRJEB24529) | metagenome | biome: Human gut stool | place: China | collected 2011
ACCTGCGCCCTCATCTTCGGGGTGTTTTTGCAGCCTGCCGTCACCCAGTCGCTTGGCATCCTGCCCGACGCATGGATGCAGGACCGCTACTACCGCTACTACGGCGTCATCACCAGCTTCCTCACCAACCTGACCAATCTGGAGATCGACAAGCCCGAGGATTACTCCGAGGAGGCCGTCAACGCCATCCTCGACAACGTGGAGGCAGGGGAGAAGTACACCACCAGCCCGGCCTGGCCCGGCTCCTACGCCGCCCAGACCCCGGCAGACGAACAGGGGAAGCAGCCCACCATCCTCTATGTGATGGACGAGTCCTACTGGGACGTCTCGGAGCTGGAACAGTACGGCTTCCAGTTCGACACCGACGTCTCGGCCAACCTCCACGCTCTGCAGCAGACCAGCGCCTATGGCCGGGTCTACAGCCCCAGCTTCGGCGGCGGCACCTGTGACGTGGAGTTCGAGGCCCTGACGGGCTACTCGGTGTCCTATCTGCCCAGCGGCAGCAAGCCCTACCAGCAGCACGTGACCAAGCCCATGTTCGCCCTGCCCAGCTACCTCAAGACCCAAGGGTATCAGACGGCGGCGGTCCACTGCTTCTGGGCCAGATACTGGAGCCGCGACACGGCCTACCCCAACCTCGGTCTCGACGACTTCATCAGCCTCGAGAAGATGCACGGCGTCCAGAAGGTGCGCCGCCACTACTGGACCACCGGCCTCGTCACCGACGACTCCATGGCCGACCAGATCATCGGCCAGTACGAGACCATGAAGGCCCGGTCCGACGCCCCCGTCTTCCTCCACGCCGTCACCATGCAGAACCATACCAATTATAATAAGGATAACTACCCCGACGACCAGCGGGTGAAAGTCACCGAAGCCCCGGCGGGCCTCAAGGCCAGCACCGTGGGTGCGCTGGAAGACTTTGCCACCGGCATCCGGGACGCCGACGCCATGCTGGGCAGGCTGACGGACTACTTCTCGCAGGTGGACGAGCCGGTCATCCTCGTGTTCTGGGGCGACCACTACAACCCCATCGACTCGAACTACGACATCTACTCCCGCAGCGGCTATGCCAGCGGGTCCAGCGCCGACCCCCGCCTCCATCAGACCACCCTGCTCATGTGGTCGAACTACTCCGACCGCGCGGTAGACCTCGGCACCATCGCCGCCTACGACATCTCGCCGGTGATGATGGAGCTGTTCGGCCTGCGTCAGCCCGCCTACTTCCAGTTCCTTGGCCGTCAGCTCCGGGCTGCCTACCGGGCCAACACCCGCGGCACCATCCTAGAGAAAGACGGCACCGCCTCGGACGAGCTGACCCCCTTGCAGCAGAAGTGGAGCGATGAGCACTGGCTGCTCCAGTACGACCTCATGTTCGGCAAAGGCTATGCCCTGAGCCGGATGGGCCTCAAGGAGCTGGCCGAGGCCGCAGATTGACGAAAAAGTGCGTTCCATTTTAGAAAAAAGCAGGAAAACCCCTTGCAACAGCCAGAGGTTTGTGCTATTATTACTTAGCATTACACACGCATCACTATGCCCTTTTGTGCCCGAGAGGGTTGAGGGCAGTCTGCAGACATCCGATATGTCAGTGGATCACGGTGTGCGGAGGCAAAACAAATTTTGGAGGTAATTTTACTATGGCAGTCGTTTCTATGAAGCAGCTTCTCGAGGCAGGCGTTCACTTTGGTCACCAGACCCGCCGCTGGAACCCCAAGATGGCGAAGTATATCTTCACCGAGCGCAACGGCATCTATATCATCGACCTGCAGAAGACCGTCAAGAAGCTGGACGAGGCTTACAACTACGTGAAGGAAGTTGCAGCTGAGGGCGGCGACATCCTGTTCGTCGGCACCAAGAAGCAGGCTCAGGAGTCCATCCGTGACGAGGCTCTGCGCTGCGGCATGCACTATGTCAACGCTCGCTGGCTGGGCGGTATGCTGACCAACTTCCGCACCATCCGCAAGCGCATCGACCGTATGGCTCAGCTGCAGAACATGAAGGACAACGGCACCTTCGAGCTGCTGCCCAAGAAGGAAGTGGCCAAGCTGGAGCTGGAGATGGAGAAGCTGGACAAGTACCTCGGCGGCGTCAAGAACATGAAGACCCTGCCCAAGGCCATGTTCATCGTTGACCCCCACAAGGAGCGCATCGCTGTTGCTGAGGCCCGCAAGCTGAACATCCCCATCGTTGCGATCGTTGATACCAACTGCAACCCCGACGAGATCGACTACGTCATCCCCGGCAACGACGACGCGATCCGCGCTGTCAAGCTGATCGCTGGCGCTATGGCTGACGCTGTGCTGGAAGGCAAGCAGGGCAACCAGGAGGCCGCTCCCGCTGAGGACGCAGCAAACGCCTGATTTCCCGAAATTCTCACAAACCAACAAATACTGTGTAAGGGAGAATACCAAAATGGCTATTTCTGCAAAGGACGTTATGGAACTGCGCAAGCAGACCGACTGCGGCATGATGGAGTGCAAGAAGGCTCTGACCGAGGCTGACGGCAACTTCGAGAAGGCGATCGAGATCCTGCGTGAGCGTGGTCTGGCTACCGCCGCCAAGAAGGCAAGCCGCGTGGCTGCCGAGGGCATGGTCTACGCTGATTACTGCCCCGAGTGCAAGGTGGGCGTCGTCATCGAGGTCAACGCCGAGACCGACTTCGTCGCCAAGAACGACAAGTTCGTCGCCTTCGTCAAGGAGGCCACCAAGGTCATCATGAAGCAGAACCCCGCTGATGTCGAGGCTCTGATGGCATGCAAGACCGAGAGCGGCGAGACCGTCGATGAGGCTCTGAAGAACCTCATCCTGGTCATCAAGGAGAACATCAAGGTCCGCCGTTTCGTCCGTTACGAGGGCGTCTGCTCTGCATACGTCCACGGCGGCGGCACCCACGGCATCCTGGTCAACTTCGAGACCACCAACGGCATCGAGGCCAAGGACGAGTTTGCTGCATACGGCAAGGATGTTGCCATGCAGGTCGCAGCTGCCAACCCCAGCTACGTCGATGAGGCTGCTGTCCCCGCTGAGGTCGTCGCCAAGGAGAAGGAGATTCTCCTCGCTCAGATGGCCAACGACCCGAAGAACGCCAACAAGCCCGACGCTGTCAAGCAGAAGATGATCGAGGGCAAGATCAAGAAGTACTTCAAGGAGAACTGCCTGGTCGATCAGGAGTTCGTCAAGGACGGCGACATGACCGTCGGTCAGTACACTGCCAAGGTCGCAAAGGATCTGGGCGGCGACATCAAGGTCATCAAGTTCACCCACTTCGTCAAGGGCGAGGGCCTGGAGAAGCGTTCTGACGACTTCGCTGCTGAAGTCGCAAGCATGGTGAAGTAAGCCAGCTTCTACTGCTGAAGTAAACGAGAGCCGCAGTGCCTGTAACAGGGCGCTGCGGCTCTTTTTGTTTGTATTTGCGCGGCAAATGTGCTATGATAAGGGCTATATAAAAGAGGAGAGAAGAAATCATGAAGATCGAACCCAGAACATTCACCCTGCCCAGCGGGGAAGTGCTGACGGTGCGCAGCTTGTGCGCGGACGATGCAGAGGCATTGAATGCATTCCGCAATGCAACCTACAGCGAGACCTATTTTATGGCCCGATACCCGGAGGAAGGGGTGAGTCTGGAAGCGATGGGGAATCGGCTTGCAGACTGCGGGGAAAGCCCTGTGAACTTTGAGGTGGGCGCTTTTGCCGGAGAAACGCTGGTGGGGGAGTTTGGCGTTGCACAGCTGCGGCCGCATATCAAATACCGCCATCGTGCCGTAATGGGCATCTCTGTCCGGAAAGAGTATTGGGGCTGCGGTCTGGGCAGCTACCTGATGCAGCTTGCCATCGACCAGACCCGGGCCAACGGCTTCGAACAGCTGGAACTGGGGGTGTACAGCGATAACAGCCGCGCCATCCATCTCTACGAAAAGTTTGGCTTTGAGCGCTATGGCATCCAGCCCCGGGCCTTTAAGCTGAAGGACGGCACCTACCGGGATGAGATCATCATGGTGAAGATGCTGTAACAGGAACAGAACAAAAACGCCGCCGACGGTTCGGAAGCCGTCAGCGGCGTTTTGCGCTTATTCAGTCAACAGCGGTCAATGGATCAGACCTTGGCCTCGCTGTTGTGCTCAGCCTTTTTGTAAGCAGAGAAGGAGTGGAACACGATGTTCAGGCCCAGAACGATCAGCAGGACAGCCAGGATGAGCTGCAGGCCGTTGGCGATGAACACAGCGCCCCAAGTGGTCTCACCGGCAGGGATGGTGACAGCAGCGGCATTGCTGATGGCCTTGACCATCGCCATGAGGCGCTGCACCAGAGCGGTGAAGGTGACGCAGAGCATAATGACCAGCGGGGGGAAGAGCATCTTGTTGCTGCGGCCGGTGACCTTCAGGAAGACGCACAGGGTAGACAGGACCAGAGCGCTCAGCAGCTGGTTTGCAGAACCGAACAGGGGCCAGATGTTGGCGTAGCCGATCTTGGTCAGGATGAAGCCGAACACCAGAGTGAGGAAGGTGGAGAAGTAGACGTTGCAGAGCAGCTTGCGCCAGCCCTCAGCGTGCTCCATGTCGTCCACGCTGAACAGCTCCTGGAAGCTCATGCGGCCGATACGGGCCACGGCATCCAGACTGGTCAGAGCCAGTGCGGAAACGCACATGGTCATAAAGACGGTAGCGGCATAAGCGGGGACGCCGAACATCTCAAAGAAACCGGCAACGCCGCGGCTGAAGATCTGGAAGGGAGTGCCAGCGGCGGGGGTTCCGTCAGCAGCGGCAGCAGCACCGGCGACGCAGAGGGCCAGAACAGCCAGCAGGCTCTCGAGGATCATGGCGCCATAGCCGACCTTCAGCATATCCTTCTCGTTCTCGACGGTCTTGGAGGAAGTGCCGGAAGAGACGAGGCTGTGGAAGCCGGAGACAGCACCGCAGGCCACGGTGACGAACAGGATGGGGAACATGGTACCCAGCTTCTCGTTGGTGAAACCGGTGAAGACGGGCAGGTTCATGGTGGGATGAGCGACCAGCAGGCCGACCACAGCGCCGGCGATCATGGCCACGAACATGAAGGTGGTCATGTGGTCACGGGGCTGCTTCAGCAGCCACATAGGCAGAACTGCGGCAAAGAAGATGTAGACGAAGGTGATGTAGCTCCATGCAGCCTTGCCCAGAATGATGGGCAGGTTTGCACCGATGACGAAGGAAAGCACGATGAAGACGATGCTGATGAGGCTCTCTTTCCAGCCGGAGAAGTTGAACTTCTTCTGGATGAGGCCGAAGACGACAGCGAAGACCATGAACATGATGGAGACCATACCGGCAGCGCCGTTGGTCTGAGCAGTCTCCGCCAGAGCACCGTCTGCGCCGAAGGCGTTGAAGGTACCGGCCACCATGTCAGCAAACGCTGCAATGACGATGCCGCAGAACAGCCAGCAGAACAGCAGGAACAGCTTGCGGCCGGTCTTGCCGATGTACTTCTCGATCAGCATGCCCATGCTCTTGCCGTCGTTCTTGACGGAAGCGTACAGAGCGCCGAAGTCGGTGACAGCGCCGAAGAAGATGCCGCCCAGCAGCACCCACAGCAGGACAGGCAGCCAGCCAAAAGCAGCAGCCTGGATGGCACCGGTGACAGGGCCTGCACCGGCGATGGAGCTGAACTGGTGCGCAAACACGGTCCAGCCGTTGGTGGGGACGTAGTCACGGCCATCCTCGTGGACGACTGCGGGGGTCTTGGCGGTGGGGTCGATGCCCCACTTGTTGGCCAGCCAGCGGCCGTACAGCGTATAAGCGCCGAACAGACACACGGCTGCGATCAAAACGATGACCAGCGTATTCATTTCTTTATACCTCTTTCCTTTCTTTCACATCGGCAACCGGCAATGTGCCAGACAGAGCGGCTGTGCCCAAAAGCAGGGCAGGCGAAACGGCCCGGAGGGGGGAAAAAAGCCTCCGTCCTCATGAAAGATAGAGACACAAAGATGCATCCCATCTTCCTCGAAGACGAAGGCCAAACGGTGCATCTGCACCGGTCGTTCTCCGCGGTACCACTTCGTTTGCTGCTTTCGGGAGCAGCCGCTTGCGCGTACAGACGTTCCTGCCGCCGATACGCCGCCCTGTAACGTGGGCTGAACGGCCATGCACTACTGCCGCAAGCGGGTTCGCACAGGCTGCTCGCAGGTGAGGGCTGATCGCACTGTGCTGCCGTCTTGCACCGGAATGGCGGCTCTCTGAGCGCAGGGAATGCGAAAAGTCATGTCCTGTTCATTGCATTTGCCGAATGATTGTGTATACTTTAGTCCTGATTTCATAACTTGTCAATATATTTTGGGCAAGTTAGGAGACTGTGCCATTTTTGCGGGGGAGAAACTAAGAAAATTTAGGCGATTTTTGTTCAGATGTGAGATGAATAAAACTGAATGCCTCCACAGGTGAAATCTGCTAAACCCCCGGAAAGAAAGACCGAACACTTGACTTTTACACTTTCAAGTGCTAAAGTAACAGAGTAATAGAAAGACCTGTGCCGCACCCTGCGGCACTTTGCCCTAAAGGAGGCAGCTATGGCGGACAAAAACCCCAGAAGAAACCCCACCACCGACGCACTGTTTGACGCGATCCTGAGTCTTGAAACAAGGGAAGAGTGCTACAACTTCTTCGAAGACCTCTGCACGGTCAAGGAGATCTCCGATATGGCCCAGCGTCTGGAAGCGGCCAAACTCCTGCTCGGCGGCAGCACCTACGACCAGATCGTAAAGGCGGTGGAAATCAGCACCGCCACCATCAGCCGCATCAACCGCTGCATCCAGTACGGCTCCGGCGGCTACCGCGACACCATCGAGAAGGTACAGAAGAGCGCAAAGCCGGAGTGACATCCGGGCGGCAAGGCACATAGGATGGACTGCGCCCTATTCCTATTATAGAAAGGAAGGTCCTTCTTATGGCTGATACCACCAACTGCACCCCCTGCGTTTCCTGCGGCTGCCCCGCGCTGCCGAGAGTTTCCCTCGACCAGGCCGTCGTCGACCTGATGGAGAGCATCGCTCTGCAGGAGTCGGCCCTGAGCCACATCCTCTGCGCCGAGAGCCAGAAGATGAAAGCCGCCCTCAGCATGGAGGAGCTGGACCTGTGCAAGCTGCTGGAAGTCAACGACTCCGCCACCAACATGGTCCACGCCGTGGCGAACCTTGAGCTGGTTCTGAAAGAGAAGCTGGAATTCATCGCCAACAACCTCTACTACCCCTCGACGGGGAACTGCACCACCACCGAGAGCTGATGTCAAAATGCGACTGCCCGCCCGCAATGGGTGGGCGGTTTTTGCTTTCTGGGGCGGGACTGCCTAAAAATATGTATAAAAGTCGGAAAAGTGTTTTGTTGGAATTGCTGAATATCGAAATCTGTGCTATACTATATAGTGTTTATCCAAAGAGAAAGGGGAACCTGACCTTGCTGCACTACGATGCGATCCTGTTTGACGTGGACGGTACGCTCATCGATTCCGCCCCCGGCATTCTCAATACACTGGAAGAAGTTTTCAGCTCCATGGGCGTTGACGTCGCCCGGAGCGACCTTGGCCGCTACATCGGCCCGCCCCTCCGCAAGAGCTTCGGCGAGCATTTCTCCGACCCTGCAAAAATCGAGGAGGCCACGAAGCGCTACCGCGTGAGCTACGCCGCCAAGGGCTGCCACGAGGGCGATGTCTACCCCGGCGTGGTGGAGATGCTGGGCCGTCTCAAGGCTGCGGGCCTGACCCTCTGCACGGCCACCTGCAAGCCCACCGACGTTGTGAGGCCCATCCTCGAAGAGCAGGGCCTTGCGCCTTACTTCTCCTTCGTGGGCGGCGCGTCCATGGATGAGAGCCGCGACAACAAGACCGACGTCATCCGCCACGTCCTCGCCCAGCCCGTCATGCAGGGTAAGCGGGTGCTGATGGTGGGCGACCGCCGGGACGATATGCAGGGCGCTGTGAACTGCGGCCTGGACGCCGCCGCTGTGCTCTACGGCTACGGCGGCAGGGAAGAGGTCGCCCCCTTTGCGCCGGTCTTTATGGCCGCTGACTGCAAAGAGCTGACGGACTGGGCTCTCCGCCCGGCGGACGAGCTTTCCCATTCCTGAAACGAGAGGGACTGAATCTATGAGTCAAAAAAGACAACAACAAAACGAAACCATGACTCCCATGCAGCATCGGGCCGTTCTGGTCTGCATCCTCTGCGTGCTGGCGGTGCTGCTGACCTTCGGCATCACCACCACCCTCCTCAAAAAGGGCGGCGAGGAGCCTGCCCCCTCCGTCTCGGAGTCCGTGGCAGCCCCCCCCTCCGGCGAAGACCTGTCGGGCCACTACCAGATCGACAACGCCTCCACCGCCCTGCTGACGGAGACCGCCGACGCCGGCACGGACTATCTGAACGACACCCTTTTTCTGGGCGATTCCAACACCGTCCGCCTCTATAACAACGGCCTCATCTCCCTGCAGCAGTTCTGTGCCAAAGAGGGCATCGGCACTCAGGTCGCGCTCAGCGAGGGCATCGTTACCTTTAAGAAGGACTCCAACCACTACACCATCCCTCAGGCGGTGGCCATGATGAAGCCCCGCCGTGTGGTCATGACCTTCGGCACCAACGACACCGGGATGGAAGTCTCGGACTTCATCGCCCACTACACGGCCCTCATCCAGGCCATCCAGCAGAGCTATCCCTACACCGACATCATCGTCAACACGGTGCCGCCGGTCCCGGCTGACCACTCCAACTACCCCCACATGGATCAGGCCAAGATCGACGACTTCAACATGGCCCTTCTGGATCTGTGCGAGCAGCTGGGCGTCCGCTTCCTCAACTCCGCCGAAGCCCTCAAGGGCAGCGACGGCTACGGCATCGCGGACTACTACACCAGCGGCGACATCCACCTCAAGAGCGCCGGCCTCAAGGCAGTGCTGAACTATCTCCGCACCCACGCCCTGCAGACCGAGGACCGCCGCCCCGACACCAACAACATCCCCACCCGCACCATGGAGTATGTCTCCAACCCCAGCTCCGCCGTGGCCGCTCCCAGCTCGGAGGCTGTCAGCTCCAGCGAGAGTCAGGCCGAGAGCGCCAGCAGCTCGGAGAGCTCTTCCAGCGAGAGCACCAGCGAGAACAAAAAGTTCGAGGCCCGCTACCGTGTGGACAAGAACGGCGGCGGCACTCTGAGCGTCGGCAATGACACCGGCAACAGCTCTGTGACCTACACCGTCACCGACCCCGACAAATCCATCACCGTGACCGCTGTCCCGGCGGAGGGCCACGTCTTCGTCAAGTGGAGCGACGGCCTCACCAGCAAGACCCGCACCGACACCGACTTCAAGCAGAATCTGGACGTCACGGCAGTCTTCGGCACGGCCTCCGTCCACATCACCAGCGAGGGCAAGGGCGCTGTGGGCAGCTCCTACACCTTCAAGGCTGCCTTGAGCGGCAAGTACGCCAAGACCGAGAACCTGCGCTGGTACGCCAACGGTCAGGAGGTCACGCAGGCCGCCGGCAAGTCCAGCATCACTGTGGTGGTGGACAACTCCATGGTCAACGCTTCTTATAAGATCCACGCCGTCGTCACCTACAACGACTGCAAGGTGAGCAGCAACACCCTGACCATCACCATCGGCAGCGGTGTGACCAGCGAGTCCGGCTCCACCAGCAGTTCGTCCTCGTCCCATGCCGGTTCTTCCGGCAGTACATCCTCTTCGTCTGCAAGTTCGGGCAGCTCTTCCCACAGCACCAGCAGTTCGTCGTCCGGCAGCTCCAAGGCAGAGCCGGAGTCCGAAAGCAAGGCCGAGTCTAAGGCTGAGTCTAAGGCCGAGGGCGAAGCAGAATCCAAGGCTGAGAGCAAAGCAGAGCCCAAGGCCGAAACCAAGCCGGAAGCCTCCGCCGGCAAGGAAGCCGAAAGCAAGGCAGAATGACGCCCCGCACCTTCCTCTGCGCAGCCGCATAGGCTGAGCCGAGAGGAGGCGAGCGGATGTTCCGTGAAGAAATGCAAGTCCTCGGCCTGCCCGGCGCAGAAGATGTGACCGACGGCAGCGTGGACTACTACGACATGGATTGGGAAAACGTCGAGAACGGCGTGACGGAGGAGCAGATGGCAAAGTGCATCGCAAAAGAGTGCGCCTGCACGCCACACTGCAAGTGCAGCGGGAACCTGCCGGACCAGTCCGACGACGAAGCCTATGAAATGACGTTGGAAGGATAAAAATACGAGAAGCCAGCTCTGCCGGGCGGGGCTGGCTTCTCGCTGTTCTTAAACCGCAGACCGCAGCCGCGCCCGCTCAAGGCGGCAGGCGGCTCGAAACATGATAGAGAAGGGAAAGAAACATGGCAAAATATTATTGCATCCTCTTCGATGCAGACAATACGCTCCTGGACTTTGACGCCGCCGAGAACAAGGCGCTGGCTGAGACGCTGGTGGAATACGGCATCGAGCCGGACGCCGGGACGGTGCAGACCTACCGGGACATCAACTCGGAGCTCTGGCGTCAGCTGGAAAAGGGCCAGATACGCCGCGACAAGCTGATGGGGGAGCGCTTCACCCGCTTCCTCAAGGCCATCGACGCAGCCGGTGACGGCGTGGAGATGAACCGCTGCTACCTCGACCACCTGTCCTCCCACCCCGACCTGATGACCCCCAATGTGCTGGACGTCCTCGGGGAGCTTTCCGAGGTGGCGACGCTGGCCATCGTGACCAACGGCTTCGAGAAGGTGCAGAGCCGCCGGGTGGCAGAATCCGGCATCGGGGCCTACCTCGAGGACGTCTTCGTCTCCGAGAAGCTGGACAGCGAGAAGCCCAGCCGCCGCATCTTCGACTCCGCCCTCCGCGCTCTGGGCGTGGAGAACCGGGAGCACGTCCTGGTGGTGGGCGACGGCCTCACCAGCGACATTCAGGGCGGCGTGAACGCGGGCCTCGACACCTGCTGGTTCAACCCCGGCCACGCCGAGAACCCGGGCAAGGTGAGCCCCACCTACGAGATCGCCTCGCTGGAAGAGCTCTACCCGCTGGTGATGGAGCCGGAAGAGCTGGCGAACCTCGGCCTCAAGCACCGCCGTCATCAGCTGTAACGGCGGGAATGTCTCGATCCACCCTACTGGAAAAGAACACGGAAGAACGATATGCTGATTCATTTGGAAAAACTCGGAAAGAGCTTTGGCGAGAAAGTCGTCCTGCACGACGTGAGCGCCAGCGTGGAAAAAGAAGACCGCATCGGCATCGTGGGCCAGAACGGCGCAGGCAAGACGACCCTGCTCAAAATCCTGACCGGCGTCTACACCGACTATGACGGCGAGTTCAGCGTGACCCACGGCGTGACGCTGGGCTATCTGGAGCAGAACGCAAAGCTCGATGTTACGCTGGATATTTACGGGGAGATGCGCTCTTCCTTCGCCCCTGTGCTGGACGCCATGGCCCAGATGCAGATCCTGGAAAAGAAGATGGCGGCCTCTCCCGACGACGCCGCCCTTCTCGAAAAGCACGACGAACTGCAGAACATCATCGACGCCGCCGACGGCTACAACATGGACGTCAACATCAAGAAGGTGCTGTCCGGCATGGGCTTTGCGCAGGATACCTGGAGCAAGAACGTGGGCGTCCTCTCCGGCGGTGAGCTGACCCGTCTCCGTCTGGCCAAGCTCCTCCTCGAGAAGCCGGACGTCCTCATTCTGGACGAGCCCACCAACCATCTGGACTTCGCCACCATGGAGTGGCTGGAAAACTACCTCAAGGGCTACTCCGGTGCCGTTCTGGTGGTCAGCCACGACCGCTATTTCCTCGACAACGTCTGTACCAGGATCTGGGAAGTCTCCTTCCAGACCATGACCACCTATAAGGGCAACTTCTCGGCCTATCTGCCCCAGAAGGAAGCCGCCGACGCCCTGCGCCAGAAGCAGCACGACGCCGACGTGGCGCTGGCCGAAAAATTACAGGACTACATCGACCGCAACCTCGTCCGCGCCTCCACCACCAAGATGGCCCAGAGCCGCCGCAGGCAGCTGGAAAAGCTGGAGATCACCGAGGCCCCTCAGGACGAGACCAACCAGCTCAAGTTCCGCTTCGAATACGACGTGGAGCCGTGGAATGAGCTGGTGCTGCTCAAGAACCTGACCATTAAGATCGGCGGCCGCACCCTGCTGGAGCCCTTCACCTATACGGTCTGCCGCGGCCAGCGGCTCATCATCGCCGGCCCCAACGGCGCAGGCAAATCCACCCTGATGCAGGTGCTGGACGGCAAGCGCCGCCCCTCCGGCGGCATGGTGCGCCTTGGCACCGGCGCACGGCCCAGCATCTTCGCCCAGCAGCAGAATCGCATCGGCGCGGGCCGCGTCATCGACGTCATCTGGAACAAGTACCCCCGGATGACTGAGCTGGAAGTCCGCAGCCATCTGGCAAAGCTGGGCTTCCGGGGCGAGACGGTCTTCAAGCCCTGCGAGGCCCTGTCCGGCGGCGAGCTGGCCCGGCTGCGCTTTGCAGAGATCGTGCTGGAACGCCCGAACCTGCTGTTCCTGGACGAGCCTACCAACCATCTGGACATCTACACCCGCGAGAACCTGACCGAGGCGCTGATGGCCTACACCGGCACGCTGCTCCTCGTCACCCATGACCGCCACCTGATGAACAGTCTGGCCTGCCCCATCCTCTACCTCGAGGACGGCAAGGCGGTCATCTACCCCAGCTATGACGCCCTGATGGGCCGCGCCGCTCCCGCCCCCGTGGCCGAAAAGAGCAGCGAACCCGCCAAGGCGGGCTACGGCAAAGAGCAGCGCCGCCGCCGGGCCGAGCTGCGCGCCAAGATCAAAGCCTGCGAGGACGAGATGGAAGCCTGCGGCGCCCGCGAAGTGGAGCTGGAAAACGAGATAAACTCGCCGGAGGTCTACAACGACCCCCAGCTTTTGCGGGAAAAGAGCGACGAGCTCAGCGACCTGCGCTTCCATCAGGACGAGCTTTTCGCCGCATGGGAAGCCGCCGTCGAGGAGCAGGAGCAGTACGAGCAGACCGCCGGCAGCGAAGAATGACCGATGCAGCAAAGGGGGAGAGCCGATGGCAAACCGAAACCATGACCCAAAGAAAACACACGAGATCGCACTTTCCGGCCTGCTGTTCGCGCTGGCGATGGCGCTTTCCTTCATCGAAGGCACACTGGTCATCCCGGGCCTTGCGCCGGGCATGAAGCTGGGCCTTGCGAACATCGTGGTGATGTATGCACTGTTCTTCATGGGGGCGCGGCAGGCGCTCTATCTCGACCTGCTCAAGGCGCTGTTCGTCTTTCTCGTCTCCGGCTGGACGGCAGGCTTCCTCTCGCTCTGCGGCGGACTGCTGTCCCTGCTGGTGATGTGGGTGCTCTACTATAAGCTCCCGTTCCGGCCCACATGGTTCATCCTGTCGGTCTGCGGCGCACTGTCCCACAACATCGGCCAGCTGCTTGGCGCGGGGCTCATCCTGTCCTCGGCCATGTCGCTGTACTACGCGCCGGTGATGCTGGTGCTGGGTCTTGTCATGGGCGCCCTCACGTCGCTGACCCTTCGGGCCATCCTGCCCGCACTGGGCAGACTGGGCTACAACACCCGGGAAAAGCGCTGAACAGTTGCATCTGCAAACATTTTTCGCTATAATAAAATGATAGATTTGATATGACCCTACAAAAAAGCCGCCCTTATGGATGACTCGCATCCGAGGGACGGCTGGGAGGTTTTGTACTATGTCTGAAAAAGTTACGGTCAAGGTGGAGCGGAGCGTCCTCCACCTTCCGGCCATCGCCCTGCGCGGGCTGGTGGTCTTCCCCAACAATCTGCTCCACTTCGAGGTGGGCCGCGAGAAGAGCATCGCCGCCGTGGAGTGGGCCGTCAGCAACAACTCTGACGTCTTCCTCGTGGCACAGAAAGAGATGAAGGTCGAAGATCCCAAGGCCGCCGACCTCTATACTTACGGCGTCGTGGCCGAGGTCAAGCAGGTGATGCGGGTGTCGGACGACCTCGTCCGCATCCTGGTCGAAGGCAAATACCGCGCCAGACTCTCCGAGATGGAGGACGACGGCAGCTTCCTGCTGGCCACCGTCCGCCCGGCCCCGGTCAGGATGGCGAAGCCCGAGGAGCTGCCGGAGGCGGACGTCCTCGTCCGCAACGTCAAAAAGAGCTTTGACGACCTGCTGGCTCTGAACCCCCACATCGGCAAGGACGTGGTGTTTGCCATCACCACCAGCACCGACGCCGCTTTCCTGTCCGAGTACATCCCGGCCAACCTCCTGTTCCGCTTCGAGGATAAACAGGCCATTCTGGACGAAGGCACCCTGATGGGCCGTCTGCATCTGCTCATCGAGAAGATGCACCGGGAGCGCCGGATGCTCGAGATCGATAAGGAGATCGCCCAGAAGGTAGACGAGGCGATGGACAAGAACCAGCGCGACTACTACCTCCACGAGCAGCTTCACATGATCAGCGAGGAGCTGGGCGAGGACGACGATACCACCGCCGAGGCCGAGGAGTACCGCCGGAAGATCACGGCCCTCCATCTGGACGAGGACCGGGAAAAGAAGCTTCTCAAAGAGGTGGACCGCCTCTCCAAGATGCAGAGCAGCAATCAGGAAGGCACGGTCATCCGCACCTATCTGGACACCTGCCTCGACCTGCCCTGGAACACCTTCACCGAGGACGATCTGGACATCGCCAAGGCCCAGCGGGTGCTGGACCGGGACCACTACGGCCTGAAGAAGGTCAAGGACCGCATCCTCGAGGTGCTGGCCGTCCGCAAGCTGGCCCCCGATGTGAAGGGCCAGATCATCTGCCTCGTCGGCCCTCCGGGTGTCGGCAAGACCAGCATCGCCCGCTCCATCGCCGAGAGCCTGAACCGCAAGTATGTCCGCATCAGCCTCGGCGGCGTGCGGGATGAGGCCGAGATCCGCGGCCACCGCCGCACCTACATCGGCGCGATGCCCGGCAAGATCATCAACGCCATGATCTCTGCCAAGAGCTCGAACCCCCTGATGCTTCTGGACGAGATCGACAAGCTGGCAGGCGACTTCCGGGGCGACCCGGCGGCCGCTCTGCTGGAAGCCCTCGACCCCGAGCAGAACAGCACCTTCAACGACCATTTCATCGATATGCCGTTTGATTTGAGCCATGTGCTCTTCATCACCACGGCCAACGACCTCAGCGCCATCCCCGGCCCGCTGCGCGACCGCATGGACGTCATCGAGCTGCCCAGCTACACCCGGGTGGAAAAGTACAACATCGCCCGGAAGCATCTGGTCCCCAAGCAGCTGGATGCCTGCGGCCTGACCGGCAAGGTCACTTTCTCCCAGAGCGCCCTCTACGGCATCATCGACGGCTACACCCGCGAGGCCGGCGTCCGCAATCTGGAGCGCACCATCACCAGCGTCCTGCGCAAGTGCGCCCGGAAGATCGCTTCCGGCGAGGCGGAGAATGTCTCCGTCACCGGCACCAGCCTCGAAAAGCTGCTGGGACCCCGCATGGTCAAGCCCGAGTTCCTCAACCGCACCAACGCCATCGGCATCGCCAACGGTCTGGCATGGACCAGCATCGGCGGCGAGACCCTGCCCATCGAGGTGCAGGTCATCGACAACGGCAGCGGCAAGATCACTGTCACCGGTTCTCTGGGCGACGTGATGAAGGAGAGCGCCCAGCTGGCCATCACCTATGCCCGCGTCCATGCCGCAGAGTACGGCATCGACTCCGAGCGCCTCAAGAAGTGCGACCTGCACATCCACGCCCCGGAGGGTGCAGTCCCCAAAGACGGCCCCTCTGCCGGCGTCACCCTGACCACGGCTCTCATCTCCTGCCTGTCCGGCATCCCGGTGCGGGGCGATGTGGCCATGACCGGCGAGATCACCCTCCACGGCAATGTGCTGCCCATCGGTGGCCTCCGCGAGAAGAGCATGGCCGCTTACCGCGAGGGGATGAAGACGGTCCTCATCCCGAAGGACAACGTGTCCGATCTGTACGAGGTGGACGACGAGGTCAAGAAGAACATCGAGTTCCTGCCCATGTCCAACCTGTCGCAGGTCCTCGCCGCAGCCCTCCTCAAGCCCAAGACGGTGTCTGCGGGCCACCCCCGCACCAGGAAGGTAAAGCCC
>OGNW01001170.1_pt1 | contig 15951 bp, 15 predicted proteins | sample 1573591 | NCBI WGS metagenome assembly OGNW01 (sample SAMEA2581894, study PRJEB24529) | metagenome | biome: Human gut stool | place: China | collected 2011
CCGTTACAAGTTTTTCGATATTGTTCAATTTTCAAGGTCCTGTAGCGCCTCAGCCTTGCGGCTGAAATCTTATTTATTTTACCACCGAAGCACCAGATTGTCAAGCACTTTTTTGAAGATTTTTTGAAGTTCTTAGGAGAACCAATCGACCTTCGTACTTTTCCTGTCGCTTTTTCGGAGGTTTTTGTGTCAGACGTCCGCCTGACAGTAATGTATTTTAGCACAGACCCCCTCAAAAAGCAAGTCCTTTTTTCACTTTTTTTGAATTATTTTGCGGTTCGTCCTTTTGCCCAGTTTTTTCTCTCAGATTTGGCCGCTCTGTCCATCATTCGTCCAACAGCCTGTCCCGCATCACCTTTAATATCTTGCGCTCCCGCCGGGAGATCTGTACCTGCGTGGTATGGAGCAGTTTTGCCGTATCACTCTGGGTCTTGCCCCCATAGAAACGCAGCTGGATAATAAGCCTGTCCTCTTCGGGCAGGCTCTTCAATACCTCCGCCAGGCCTATCTTATCTGCAAGCTCTTCCTCCGGCGACTCCACCGGAATATCTATCTGCCGGTCGCTCTCTTCCCGGTTCTCCGGCGTCAGACTCACTGCAGGCTGCGCCGCCTGGATCGCCAGCGTGATATTCTCCACGCTTTCCCCCAGCTCCTCTGCCAGCTGCGACAGAGTAGGCTCTGCTCCGCAAAGCTTGCTGTGATGCTCCCGGGCCGCATTGATGCGCAGGCTCAGCTCTTTGAGTGACCGGCTCACCTTTACAGTGCCGCCGTCCCGGAACAGCTTTTTGATCTCGCCCAGAATGACCGGCACGGCGTAGGTGGAAAAACAGACGCCACGCGACTCATCAAAGCCGTCATACGCTTTTACCAGCCCCATACAGCCGGCGCTGTAGAGGTCGTCGTATTCAATGCCTCTCCCCCGGAACCGTCCGGCACAGGAATGCACCAGTCCCAGATTCTGCTCGATGAATGTGCTCCGCCGGGTCTTGTCCGTTACCATTGCGACGCCCTCTTTCTCTTTATTATGTAGAGCGCTCATCCAGACGCTTGGTCAGCACCACCCGCGTCCCCTTTCCGGGCTGAGAGGACACCTTGACCTTATCCATAAAGCTCTGCATCACCGCAAAGCCCAGACCGGAGCGCTCTTCCGGGTTGCCGGTGGTGAAAAGAGGCTCCATGGCCTTTTCGACGTCCGGGATGCCGATGCCCTTATCCGTCACCGTTATCTTCACCAGCCGCTCCGGGTAGACGGCGATGCTCAGGGTCACAGGACCGATGGCATCCGGGTAGGCATGGACGATGCAGTTGGTCACTGCCTCGGACACCGCCGTCTTGATGTCGGCCAGCTGCGGCACGGTGGGGTCATACCGAGCCAGAAAGGCCGCCGCTGCGCCCCGGGCAAAAGCCTCGTTTGCACTGAGCGAATCAAATTGGATCTTTGCACTGTTTTCCGCTTTCATTTATATCCCTCCTGATACTTCCCCGCCCGGCTCGGTGCAGGGGATGCTTGCAAGCTGTAAGACCCGCCGGAGCTGTTCCGGCGCGTGCTGGATGCGCAGACTGCCGCCCAGCGTCCGGGCGCAGCGCTGCCGCCCCAGTATCAGCCCGATGCCCGACGAATCCATGAACCCCACTCCGCCGAGGTCCATCACCAGAATGCGCGGGCTGCGGGTGAGCAGGGCGTCGTCCAGCTGGATGCGAAGCCCCTGCGCCGCATCGTGGTCGATCTCGCCGGCCAGATAGGCGTAGAGCACATCGTCTGCCGCGCTGAAGGTCACTGTCGCCATATCCTCATCTCCTTTTTTCTGGCATAAAGAAAAGACCTGTACACCTTTTCAGTGTACAGGTCTTTCGGGTTATTTTTTAGTGAACGGTGTCGCTCAGCGGTTCTCCAGCAGCTTTTCCGCCTCGAGGGCGATGGCCTCACTGCCGCAGACCAGCAGGCCGCGGCGGCTGTTGGCTTTCGCCTGCTCCACGGCCTCGGCCAGCGTCGGGCAGAACACCGCGTCGAAGTGATACCGTGCCTTTTCGGTCAGGCGCTCTGCCAGCGCCGCTTCCGTTCCCGCCGGGGCGACAAGGAAGACTTTGTCGAAGGGGTTCTCGCCCATGCCGGGCATAGTGCTCTTGTCCTTCTTCTGCTCTTCTGAAGTCAGTCCGGTCTCCAGTGCGGCAAGGAACGACTCCGCGCCTTCCTCTTCCGTCAGGCCGATCACGGCGCTCATGTGGCGCACCTTGGCCATATTGAGGACGCGCAGAAGGGCTGCAGCCTGCTGCGGAGTACGGCAGGCGTCGAGGATGATGAGGGGCTTCTGGGACAGGACGCGGATACTGCTGCGGTTCTCCACAGCGGCAAGGCCCGCCAGAATGGCCTCATCGGGGATCTCAAAGCCCTTGCGCCAGAGGGCCAATGCCAGCTCGACCGCGACGGCAGCATTGCCCGCCGCGTGACGGCCCAGGAAGGCCAGCGGGGCGGTGTATCCGCCGTAGTCCACCTTGCTGGTGAACTTTTCCGCCTCGAGGAAGGTGATGTCCTCGGCGTCGGGGACGACGAGCTCACACTCGGCCTTAGCCGCCGCCACCACCAGCTCACTCAGAACAGCCTTCGGCTGCTCCGGCGCGGTGACGCAGACGGCGTCTTTCCGCATGACGCCTGCGGCCAGTGCGGCCAGACGCTCCACTGAGCGGCTCACGCCGTCCGGGCCGATGGCCGTGACGGCGCAGACCGGCATATTGGGCAGAGCCGATGCCAGACCGGCATCCGGCAGCTCCACCACAGCCAGCTTGCAGCCTGCCGCACCAAAGCAGCGGGCCGCCGCCGCCAGCTCTGCCGCCTCACGGGGCAGAGGCTTTGCGGCATTGAGAGCCTCGGCAGCCTGACAAAGCAGCACCGGGTCCACCGACACGCCGCCGATGGCGATGCGGGCCGACAGCGGCTCACAGCCGGCGCGGTAGAAGCCAACATGGAACGCCGCCTCCCGCAGGATGGCCGCCAGCAGACCGGCAGCAGCGGTCTTGCCCGCCGTGCCGGCCACACCGACGAACTGCACCTTCTGGACATCCGCCGTCAGGGCAGCGCGCAGCTCCTCCGCCGGGGCAAAGCCCTCGGGCAGAGAAGAAAAATATTCGTTTGCCTGTTCGATGGTCATTGCGTCAATCCTCGTTTCGATGTTTGTAGAGCAGCCAGCACATCCTGCACAGGGCCAGACAGAACAACCCCACCAGAATACCGGCCATCGCGCCCGAAAGATCCAGCCAGACGTCGGTGAGCTGGCTGCTCCGGCCATCGCTGAACATCTGGATGGTCTCGTCCGTCAGAGCCGTGAGCAGACCGCCAAGGATCGGCCACGAGATGTGAACGAAAAAGTGCCGGGTATAGACCCGCAGGCAGAGAGTGAGCAGGAAGCCTTCCAGCGCATACTCGCAGAAATGTGCCAGCTTGCGCACGATGTGGTCTGTCAGATGGTTCGCCACGCCGGGCATTCCCAGACGGATGAACACCTTTTTCATCAGGAGCAATACTCGTCCGCTTGCCGATTCCGAGACGTCACCGATCTGCATGGAGTTGGAGAAGATGAATACGATGCAGGCGATAAGCGCAAAGGTAAAGATGACTCGTGCCGCAATGAGCCAGGGAGAAGTTTTTTGCATATCAGGACCCGTTTTCCGCATCAGCCCAGGGCCTTGATGCTCTGCTCAATGTTGGCAAGCTTGTCCTGGCTCTTGGCGTGCTTATTGCGGATGTCCTCCACCAGAGCGGCGGGAGCGCGCTCGACGAACTTGGGGTTGTTGAGCTGGTTTTCGAACATGGCCAGTTCCTTCTCGGCCTTGGCCTTTTCCTTGTTCAGACGGGCCAGCTCCTTGTCGCGGTCGATGAGCTCCATCATGGGGATGAAACCGCGGGCGGCGTGGGTGGACACCTGCACCATGCCGTCGGTGCTGCCCTCATACTTTCCGGTGAAGGTCACATCGGTGGCGAAGGCGAACTTTGCCAGATAGACCTCGGCGCTCTGGAAGGGAGCCGGGTCAGCCGTCTCGATGATCATGCTGGTCTTCTTGGCGGGGTGGACGTTCATCTCGGTGCGCATGGTACGCACAGCCTTGATGTAGTCCATCACCTTCTCGAAAGCTTCCTCTTCGTCGGCCCAGTTGTGAGCTTCATCGAAGGTGGGCCAGCTCTGGGTCATGATGGTCTCGGCAGAGCCGGGCAGAGCCTGATACAGCTCCTCGGTGATGAAGGGCATGAAGGGGTGCAGCAGCTTGAGGGCCTTGTCCAGCACATACACCAGCACGCGGCGGGCAGTGTCGGCCTGCTCGGCGTCGCCGGAGTTCAGGCGGGGCTTTGCGATCTCGATGAACCAGTCGCAGTAGACGTCCCAGATGAAGCTGTTGATCTTGGCAGCGGCCAGACCCATCTCGTAGTGGTCGAGGTTGTCGCTCATGGCGCCGGCCACCTGATTCAGCTTGGTCAGCACCCACTTATCGCTCATGTCCAGCTTATCCTCGCTGGGCAGGCCGGGCTGGAAGTCCTCGGGCAGGTTCATCAGCACGAAGCGGGTAGCGTTCCACAGCTTGTTTGCAAAGTTGCGGGCAGCCTCCACCTTCTTCTCGCTGTAGCGCATATCATTGCCCGGGGTAGAGCCGTCCACCAGCATGAAGCGCAGTGCGTCAGCGCCGTACTGGGCGATGACTTCCAGCGGGTCGATGCCGTTGCCGAGGCTCTTGGACATCTTGCGGCCCTGGCTGTCGCGGACGATGCCGTGGATGCAGACGGTGTCGAAGGGAGCCTTGCCGGTGTAAGCCAGACCGGAGAAGATCATGCGGCTGACCCAGAAGCCGATGATGTCGTAGCCGGTGACGAGGGTGTTGGTGGGATAGAAATACTTGAGGTCTTCGCTCTCCTCATTGGGCCAGCCCAGAGTGCTGAAGGGCCACAGAGCGGAAGAGAACCAGGTGTCGAGGGTATCGGGGTCCTGGGTGAGCCTGGTGCCGCCGCACTTGGGGCAGGTGCAGGGTGCGCTCTTGGCGACCACAGTCTCGCCGCAGTCGTCGCAGTACCAGGCCGGGATCTGGTGGCCCCACCACAGCTGGCGGCTGATGCACCAGTCGCGGGTGTTCTTCATCCAGTTCATATAGTTCTTGGTGAAGCGCTCCGGCACGAACTTGATGTCGCCCTTCTCCACGCTCTCGATGGCGGGCTTGGCCAGAGGCTCCATCTTGACGAACCACTGCTTGGACACCATGGGCTCGATGGTGGAGTGGCAGCGGTAGCAGGTGCCGACTTCGTGCTTCAGAGGCTCGATCTCCTTCAGGAAGCCGCCCTCCTTCAGGTCCGCGAGGATGGCCTTGCGGGCCTCGAGGGTGGTCATGCCGGCATACTTGCCGCAGTCCAGCACATGAGGCTCGTTGACGGTGTTCTTGCCCGCGGCAAATAGAGCATCGGCAGCAGCCTTATCGGCAGCGCCGGTCATGCGGCCGTCGTAGGTGAAGACGCGGACGATGGGCAGGTCATGGCGCAGGCCGACCTCAAAGTCGTTGGGGTCGTGGGCCGGGGTGATCTTCACGACGCCGGTACCCTTGGTCATGTCGGCGTGCTCGTCGCAGACGATGGGGATCTCCTTGTTCAGCAGAGGCAGGATGACATGGCAGCCGTGCAGATGAGCATAGCGGGGGTCATCGCCGTTGATGGCAACGGCGGTATCGCCCAGCATGGTCTCGGGACGGGTGGTAGCCAGTTCCAGCATCTCGCCGGTCTCCTTGACCGGGTAGAGCAGGTGCCAGAAGCTGCCGTCCTTTTCCTCATACTCCACCTCGGCGTCGGAAATGGAGGTGTTGCAGTGGGGGCACCAGTTGACCATGCGGTTGCCGCGGTAGATGAGGCCCTTGTCGTACAGGCGGACAAAGACTTCCTTGACAGCCTCAGAGCAGCCCTCGTCCATGGTAAAGCGCTCACGCTCCCAGTCGCAGCTGCTGCCCAGCTTCTTGAGCTGGCTGACGATGCGGTTGCCGTATTTGGTCTTCCAGGCCCAGGCGCGCTCCAGGAAGCCGTCGCGGCCCACCATTTCCTTGGTCAGGCCCTCAGCACGCATGGCCTCCACGACCTTGGCCTCCGTAGCGATGGAAGCGTGGTCTGTGCCAGGCACCCACAGGGCGGCATAGCCCTGCATCCGCTTGGTGCGGATGAGGATGTCCTGCATGGTGTTATCCACGGCGTGGCCCATGTGGAGCTGGCCGGTGACGTTCGGAGGGGGCATCACGATGGTGTAGGGCTTCTTGTCGGGGTCGGCCTTGGTGTGGAAGTAGCCGCCATCCAGCCAGAACTGGTAGATGCGGTCTTCCACCTGGCTCGGATCATACTGTTTTGCAAGTTCTTTCATAGTATCCTCCCAGAAGGTTTGTGAAGTGGGACGAAAAAAGCCGCCCCACGGAGCGTTCCATGGGACGGCTGTAATATAACCGCGGTACCACCCAAATTGCACACGGCTTTCTGCCGTATGCCCCTTGATGCCCCGATAACGTGGGGCAGACCCGGAGGCGACTACTCTTGTTTCCCCGCCTCTGCTCAAAAGCGACAGCACGCCGCACCGCCATACCGGGTTTTCAGCAGCCCCCGGCTCTCTGGATGGCGAAAACGACACACACTCTTTTTCCTTGCATTTATAAAAAGAATATAGCGTTTTTTGTGCGTTTTGTCAATCTCTTTTTGTCCGGAACAAAATTTTCACAGCTGCCGTTCAGCGTACGGGCCGCATTTTCAGTGCTGCACGGTAAAGCCCGGGCGACAGACGAAAAAGTGCCACCTTTGCCTTCTCGGTGCGGTGTCCCGGCACCCGGAGCAGCCGGTCGATGATCCGGTCGGCCTGCTCTCTCACCTGTCTGAGCGCCTGACGCTCCTCCTCCGAGCCGCCCTTTGCAAAAACGATGCGGCCCAGTGCGCCGTTGCAGGAGGCGAACGCGAGACTGCACACCTCGTGTTCCAGCGCAAAATCTGCCCGCTCCAGCATTCCCGCAGCGCCTTCCACCCGCCTCCGGACAGACTCCGTGTGCATGATGCTGCCGTCCTGCTGGACGTAGTAATACATCGCCTCTTTTACAATGGCCACCCTCTCACACTGCCAGTAGAACAGATGGGCCGTGTACTCGTCCTCGTGGAGTTTTCCCACTGGGAAGCGGACAGCGTCAAAGAGCTTTTTCTGGTAAAGACGGTTCCATGCAGTGATATAGTACCAGTTCTGTGGTCCTGCCAGACGTTCCATCATCTGTATCCCGCTCAGAACTTCATTCTTCGTGATGGGAGAAGTGCGGGGGATGGGCTTTCCGTCCGGTGTCACATATGTAAAGCTGCATACCGCCATCTGCGCTCCCTGCTCTGCCGCTGCACGGTAGAGCCGCTCGTACATCTCCGGGGCCACGTAATCGTCGGAGTCCAGAAAACCGATCCACTCGCCCCGTGCTGCCTCCACACCTGCATTCCGGGCCGCGCTCAGCCCGCCGTTCTTCTGCCGGATGGGCCGGACGCGGCTGTCCCTCCGGGCGTATTCCTGCATGATGTCCCAGCTGTTGTCCGGGGAGCCGTCGTCCACCACGATGATCTCAAGCTCCTGCCACGTCTGGGCCAGCAGGCTGTCCAGACACTTCGGAAGATACTTTTCGACGTTATAGACCGGAACGATGACCGAGATCAGGGGCTTTTTTGCATCCATCTTATTCTTTTCTCCTCTTCACAACTGCCGTCACACGGCCCTTGAGCTGATTGAACTCCGGCGTGTTCCGGTGGAGCACCACCATGACAGCCCCGAACAGCAACGTATACAGCACACCGTCCAGCAGGAACCAGCCGATGTTCTTCGCCGGGCAGAAGCTTACCCATCCGTAGGACACAGCGGCCAGCACTGCGACGACAGCGGCACGTTCGGCGTAGCGGACAAAGTAGTCTTTCAGCTTGCCCTGCCAGTCTTCCCGGATGCCGTAGCGCATCAGGATGTAAGGCTCCATCCAGAGGCAGGTCGTCACGGTGCTGATGATCGTTCCGCCCAGAATACCGGCCACGCCGAACTTCTGCACCAATAGCAGCGACGCCGCCAGATTGATGGCCGACTCGAACAGCGGCTTGTACCGGTCGTACCAGAACAGGCCCTTGGCCTCACGGAAGAGCAGGTTGACCTTCCGCTGACCCGAAACATAAAATTCCGTCACGAGGACGGCCACCGTCGCCGTGGAAAAACAGTATTCCGCGCCGAAGCAGAGGGTGATAAAGGCGTTGAACAGCGCAAACAATCCCGCTGTCCAATAGGCGTAGATGACGAAGAAGAGCAAATCCAGTTCCCGGTAGATGCTGTACACCCGCGTCTCGTCCTCGATGGCGCCCAGATTGCCCAGACTTCCGGCAAAGGCATTCGAGAATTTGTTCAACAGGTTGTCGATGCCGGACAAGATGAGCTTATAATTGGAGTAGATACCCACCGACAAAAGGCCCACAAAGCTGGACATCAGCAGGCTGTCCGTGTTCCGGACGATGACCGTTCCCAGCTTGTGGAAGCTCATGGCACCGATGTTCCGCAGGATGCCGTGAAATTTTTCTTTTTCCGGCAGCTCCCTGCATTCTTTCAGGTAGGGAAATTCCTTATCCACCTTGACCGATACGATGATATTCGGGATAAACTGCATCACGAACTGCACCGCCAGATAAAGGATAAAGTTTCCGGTCAGCACGATGAGGACGATCTGGAGCAGCGTCTTGACCGCGTCGCAGAGCTGCGCCCAGAGGTTGCGGACATAGGCTTTCTGGTAGGCCAGATAGATGGAGTTTTTATAGCTCAGCAGATAGGAGCAGACCGAGTTTGCCACATACATCAGATAGATGAGCCGCAGATGCTCGATGCCGCTGCTGTCCTTGATGAAAAAGCCCAGAAACGGCATCAGTGCAAGGCCCACGAGCAGCACCACGACCGCCACGATACGGTAGAGGAGCCGATAAAGGTTCATCAGCTGCGCCAGCCGATGCTCGTCATTCTTCGCAGCCGGCTCATACAGGCTATATATCATCGCCGTGCCGATGCCAAGCTCTGCAAAGTTCAGGATGCCCAGCACATCGGTGAACAGTCCGTTGACACCCAGATATGCCGCCGACAGGTAGTGGATGAACACCATCCGGCTGATGAACAGCAGCACCTGATTCATGAGCTGTCCACCCACATTGACGACCATATTGATAAGGGTATACCGTGTCCGCATTTTTCCTTATGCCCCTTTCTTTTCGGGCCTGGCCTGCTGCATCGTCATGGCACACAGAAGGCCGAGATTTTTCGATTCATTGTTCTTTATTATAATATCATCTCATTGCGGCGCCTTCAACGATTTATCCGTTTTTCAGCCTTCTGCGTCCAGAAGCTCCGTTTTCAGCCGGGCAATGAGCCGCTCCATCAGGGCCACACGGTTGAAGGGGGTCATGAGATAGAAGCCGTCGGCGTAGGGCAGAGCCTCCCGGGCCATCTGCATCGACACCTCAAGGCCCAGCGCCTCGCCCTGCTCCCGGTCGAGGCCCGCGAAGCGCTGGATGATGTCCTCCTCCACATGGATACCGTTGATCTCGTTCTCCATGAAGATTGCGTTCCGCTGGCTGACCACGGGCATGATGCCGGCCAGAATTTTAGCCCGTTCGCCCAGTGTCTGGCGGGCCTTGCGGAGATTTTCCACCGCCTGTGCCGACAGCACCGGCTGGGTCAAAAAGCCCGACATCCCGTTTTCCAGCTTTTCCACAGCCCGGCGCAGCTCCACCTCAAAGTTCCGGGCGTTGAGATTCAGCGCACCAAAGACGGTCATGGCCGAGGGCATCTCCCGGCCCTCCCCGGCCAGCGAGACGATGTACTGGGCCAGTTTGCGGGAGTTAAACTGGTAGACATTCTTCACCTCGTCCCGCTCTGCGGTGGGGATGGGGTCGCCGGTGATGGCCAGCACCTCCCGCACGCCCTCGGCGTAAAGGCCCAGCAGAAGGGCCTTGGTGGCATTGAGGTTTCGGTCGCGGCAGGTCATGTGGGGCAGAGCACACATTCCCAGTTCCCGGTGTACCCGGCAGGCCACGAGGGAGGAATCCATCCGGGCCTGCGCGATGGGGCAGTCGGCGATGGTCAGCAGGTCAGCGCCTGCGGCCTGCAGCCGCCGTGCGCCGTCCAGATAGCCGCTCAGGTCGGCCACCCGGGGCGAATCCAGTTCAATGGCGATGACCTTCTCACCTGCGTTCAGTTTCCGCAGGAAAGTGTCGTCTTTTTCCACCGCCGGTGCAGTCCCGGTGGAAAGCTTCGCTGCCGGAGCGGCTTCGGTCTGCTGGGGCAGAGCATCCAGCTCTGCACGCAGGGCCGCGATGTGGGCGGGCGTCGTGCCGCAGCAGCCGCCCAAAATACGGACGCCCGCAGCGGCGATCTGCCCCATCTCCCGGGCAAAATACGCAGGCTTGCCCTGATACAGCACCCGCGCCCGGGTGACCACCGGATAGCCCGCGTTGGGCATCACCGACAGGGGCAGCAGCGTCTCGCCAAGGCCCTGCACCAGTTTCTTCATCGCGCCGGGGGCCGAGACGCAGTTCAGGCCCACGGCGTCCACCACGCCGCTGCCCTCCATCCGGCGCAGCAGGTCGCGGAACAGCAGGCCCTCGCGGGTGTAGCCGTCCGGCAGCACCGCGAAGGACACCATGACAAAGGCGTCCGGCACGGCCACACGCAGTGCCTTTACGGCCTCCACAATGCCCACATCGGAGCTGAGCGTCTCAAACAGAAAGTTCTTTGCCCCCAGTGCGGCGAACTGCTGCGCCACAAGGCCGTAGGCGCTGCTGGCCGGGGCAGCTTCGGTGTCCGGGGCCGGGCCGAGGTCAGCAAAGACGGCGGCGTCCTTCTCCGCAGCGGCATCACAGGCCAGCTTCCAGCCCGCCTCGGCCAGCTCTTCCCAGCCCGGCATCTGGGCCCCCGCCATCCGGGGCAGACCGAAGGTGTTGGTCTTGATGGCCTGTGCGCCTGCGGCCAGATATTCCGCATGGACCTTCTTCACGCCCTCGGGGTCGGTGAGGTTGGCCATTTCGCAGTCCGCGCCCGGCGCCGCTTTATAATAGGTACCCATGCCGCCGTCGAACAAAAGCGGCTTATGGGCAAGATACTCTCGGATGTCCGTCATATGGTTTTCTCCTTTTTCTTTCACTTGATTTTATAAAGAAATTCAGGTATAATTTTTGTATGAAAGTGAGGTGCTTCGAATGCCCAAGATTCGCTCCAGCGCAGACCTGCGCAACAACTACAATGAGATCTCCACCTTCTGCCACGACTACGCCGAGCCGGTGTTCATCACCAAAAACGGCAAAGGCGACCTTGCCGTGATGAGTATCGAGACCTACGAAGCCCTGACCGCCCGGTTCGATTTGTACGCAAAATTGCAGGAAGGTCTGGATGACGTGGCGGCGGGAAGAACGCGCCCGCTGGATGAGTTCATGCAGGAACTGCAAAACAGAAGGAGTCTTCGATGAACTACTTTATCGATGTTGCCGCTTCTGCTCAGCGTGACCTTGCAGATGCCTTCGACTATATCGACCTGACCTTGAAAAATCCCTCTGCTGCCGACAAGCTGGTTGCCATCGCATGGAAGAAATTCCGTTCTCTCGACACCTTCCCACAGCGTTTTTCACTTGTGAATGACCCATTTCTTTCCTCTTTGGGAATCCGGCTCATTCCAGTTCAAAACTATCTTGCATTTTATAAAGTCAGCTCTTCCACCCAGACCATCCACATCCTCCGCTTCCTGTATGGTCACAGCGACTGGCAGGCTATCCTGCGGGCGGATGTTCTTCCAACCTGAGCATTCTCCCCGGCCCTTTGCCGGGGAGAATTTTTGTGCAGTCATCTTCAGTTTAATGAAGTTTGCGCTCTTGTCAAGCATTTTTGCCCCGAAGCAGCCCATTTTGCTTGCGTCGAAGCCGGTTTTGTGCTATTCTATGCATATTTACAATGGTTGGGAGGAATGTATCATGCGCCACGCCGGCACACAGGAGATCGAAACGCCGCGGCTGCTTCTGCGCCGCCTTATGCCGTCGGATGCCCCGATGATGTACTCGAACTGGGCCAACGACCCGGAGGTCACCCGCTGGCTGCGCTGGACGCCGCACAAGGATGTGGCCGAGACGCAGGAGCTTCTGAGCGCATGGGCGCTGCTCTATCCCAACGAGGACTACTACCAGTGGGCCATCGTGGAAAAAGCCACCGGCCAGGTGTTTGGCAGCATCAGCATCTTTACCTCCTCCAGTGTAGAGCCGGAGCGGGACCCCTGGCCCGGCTTTGACCACAGCAACGGCGTGTGGGAGGTGGGCTACTGCATCGGCAGAGCCTGGTGGGGCAAAGGCTGCACCACCGAGGCCCTGAAAGCTCTGGTAGAATACTGGTTCAAGAATACAGACAGTAATTGGCTTGCCTGCTCCCACGCCGTGGAGAACCCCGCCAGCGGCAAAGTCATGATGAAAGCAGGCTTTGTCTACGACCACGAGGCCGTCTACCATAAATTCGACGGTACAGCGATACCCTGCAAGTGCTATGCCCTGACGCGAGAATACTACGGATCGCTATATTCTTCAAACAAATGACAGAAAGGAATCATTTTGAGCGAACTTTACGATATTTTAGTTGAAACTCCCCCGACGAAGGTCATCCTTCTCGCCCTCGACCAGGGCCTGTGGGACTGCGAGCGCAGCCTTGCCGAGCTGGCTGCGCTGTGTGAGGCCAACCACATGGAGGCCGTGGCCGAAGTCACCCAGAAGCGCCAGACCCCTGAGACCGGCATCGTGCTGGGCAGCGGCAAGCTGGAAGAAGCCGCTGCTGCCGCAGCAGAGCTGGGGGCCGAGTGCGCCGTCTTCGACGGTGAGCTGACCGGCAGCCAAATCCGCAACATCTCCACGGCCCTCGGCGGCCTCGAGGTCATCGACCGCACCATGCTCATCCTCGAGATCTTCCGCAGCCGTGCCGTGACCAACGAAGGCAAGCTGCAGACCGAGCTGGCCCTCCTGCGCTACCGTCTGCCCCGCCTGCAGGGCATGGGCGAAAGCCTGAGCCGTCAGGGCGGCGGCGGTGGCGGCGGCGGCGGCGCCCGCCGTGGTGCCGGTGAAACGAAGCTTGAGCTTGACCGCCGCCACGTCCACGCCCGCATCGACGCACTGGCTGAGAAGCTGGCCGAGATGGAAAAGCGCCGGGGCGAGAGCCGGAAAGCCCGCGCCAAGACCGGAATGCCGGTGGTCAGCCTCGTGGGCTACACCAATGTGGGCAAATCCAGCCTGATGAACGCCCTCTGCGGCCCCAGCGTCGCCGAAGCCGATATGCTCTTTGCCACCCTCGACCCCACCAGCCGGAAGCTCGTCCTGCCCAGCGGCATGGCCGTGCTGCTGGTGGACACCGTCGGCTTCGTCTCCCGTCTGCCCCACAATCTGGTGGAAGCGTTCAAATCCACGCTGGAAGAGGCTGCATGGTCGGACGTCATCGTCCGGGTGGCTGACGCCGGCGATGAGAAGCGGGAAGAGCAGCTGGCCGTCACCGACGAAGTGTTGGACGGCCTCGACTGCGCCGACATTCCCCGCCTGACCGTCTACAACAAGTGCGACAAGCCCGGCGCGCTGAGCTTCGACCCCGACATCCTGCTCACCAGCGCCAAGACCGGCTACGGCCTCGACAAGCTGCTGGCCAAGCTGGACGAGACCCTCAGCGACCGCGTCCACACCATCCGCATTCTCCTGCCCTACGATAAGCTGGGCCTCGCCGCCCCCATGCGGGAGCGCGGCAGCGTCCAGCTCGAGGAGTACCGCGAAGACGGCCTCTACCTCGAAGGCATCGTCAAGACCGAAGACCTCCACTGCTTCGAGGGCTATCTGGTCTGAGGACCCGCATGCGAAAAGAACCGGACTCCGCGGAGTCCGGTTCTTTTGCATTTCAAGGCATCAGCCTGCGGCAGGGGGATCTTCCTCTGCGCCCATCAGCTGGTCGTACCGGCCGGTGAACACCCGTTCCGGCAGGGCCGCCGTCAGGGCGAGGGCGGCGGTGAACCGCTCCTCATCGGTCAGCGCTTCCTCCACCGGTGGGAAGTGCGCGAGCACTTCGTCCAGCTGCTTTTTGACCTCCCTGGCCACGAAGATGCCCCGGTCGGTGAGGTAGATCTTGCCGTAATACTCCTTGACGATCATCCCCCGCTCCATCAGCAGGTTCAGCACCCGCACCACCGAGGGTTTGGTCACGCCCAGCTTCTCGGCGATGCTGCGGGAGCTGATGTCAAGATGGGTCTGCGAGACCTCATAGATCGCGAGCAGGTAGCGCAGGTGTGCGGACGTCAGTTCCATCTCGTATCACTCTCTTTTCGTTATATCACACGAACTCTTGGTTTACAAAAGGGGCGTGGGCCAAAGCCTTGACCCGCGCCCCCTTCTCCTACGCGATCGCTCAGTGGCAGCCACCGCCGCAGCTGCTGCAGTTTCCACTACAGCCGCTGTCACAGCCGCCGCTGCATCCACTGCAGCCGCCATGCTTATGAGAGTGCCAGGTGATCCAGCCTACACCGCCAAACACGATGGCTCCGACGATGATCGTCGGCAGATTGAAATTAGCAGCCAGGAACTCCATCATAACAATGCACTCCTTTCAGCGCGTTTTGAGAAGTTTTTTACTTGATCTTGGAAACGTCGATCTTGACTTCGTTGTCGTTCACATACTTGTTGGGACGTACCATCAGGTAGATGAAGGCCACCAGGATGACAGCAGCCACGATGGTGAAGAAGTTGAAGCTCAGCTCGCCGGTGATGATGCCGCCCAGCTGGTACACGACCAGAGCGGAGCAGTAGGCCAGTGCGCACATATAGCCGATAGCGAATGCCGTCCACTTGCCGTTGTTCATCTCACGCTTGATCGCACCCATAGCAGCGAAGCAGGGAGCGCACAGCAGGTTGAAGATCATGAATGCGTAAGCGCTCAGAGCGGTGTAATCAGCAGCAACGAGGCTCCAGATCTCATCCCCGTTCTCAGACAGCTCCTCACCGCCGAAGTGGTACAGGACGCCGAAGGTACCGACGACGTTCTCCTTTGCGATCAGGCCGGAGACAGAAGCGACGGTAGCCTTCCAGTTGCCGAAGCCCAGAGGCGCGAAGATCCAAGCGACTTTGGTTGCGATAGCCGCCAGCACGGAGTTGTCCTGATCCTCCACCATGCCGAAGGCACCGTTCTCGAAGCCGAAGCCCTGCAGGAACCACAGGACGACGGTAGCAGCCAGAATGACGGAACCAGCACGCTTGATAAAGGACCAGCCGCGCTCCCAGGTAGCACGGAAGACGTTGCCCCAGGCAGGGATATGGTATGCGGGCAGCTCCATGACAAAGGGAGCAGGGTCGCCTGCAAAGGCCTTGGTCTTCTTCAGGATGATGCCGGAGCAGATGATGGCAGCCATGCCGATGAAGTAAGCGGAAACAGCCACCAGAGAAGAACCGCCGAACAGAGCACCTGCGATGAGGCCGATGATGGGCATCTTAGCGCCGCAGGGGATGAAGCAGGTGGTCATGATGGTCATACGGCGGTCGCGCTCGTTCTCGATGGTACGAGAAGCCATGACGCCCGGGACGCCGCAGCCAGTGCCGACCAGCACGGGAATGAAGCTCTTGCCGGACAGGCCGAACTTACGGAAGATACGGTCCATGATGAAGGCGACACGGGACATATAGCCGATGTCCTCCAGGATGGACAGCAGGAAGAACAGGACCAGCATCTGGGGAACGAAGCCCAGGACCGCGCCGACACCGGCGACGATGCCGTCCATGATCAGGCCGTACAGCCAGCCTGCCACGCCGATGCCCTCGAGGAAGCCGCCCAGCGCGTTGGGGACGATCTCGCCGAACAGGACGTCGTTGGTCCAGTCGGTAGCGAAGGGACCGGTAGCCAGGCCGACGTCAGCGAT
>OGNW01001173.1_pt1 | contig 15916 bp, 12 predicted proteins | sample 1573591 | NCBI WGS metagenome assembly OGNW01 (sample SAMEA2581894, study PRJEB24529) | metagenome | biome: Human gut stool | place: China | collected 2011
ACGAACCCTTGCTGGGATAGCTCAGTCGGTAGAGCACTTCACTCGTAATGAAGGGGTCGTCGGTTCAAATCCGATTTCCAGCTTGTGTAAAAAAGGTTGAAGGCTTCGGCTTTCAACCCTTTTTGTTTTCTTCCAATATTTTCAAAAGGTTGTTCATAAACGAAAAAACGTACAGATTGCAGATTTTCTTCCACTCCTGCCATCTGTACGTTTTTATTTCCTGTCAAATGATTGTTTTTCTACTCTGCAAAATCATCCAGAACCAGTTTTGCCGCACCACAGATTCCTGCATCGTTACCAAGTGTTGCAAGGGCAAATCTTACATCTTTATTTGCAAAGAACGCATTCTCCTGAAATGGCTTTTCTACATATTCAAGAAGAATCTCCCCGGCTTTTGATCCCCCGCCGCCGATCACAAAAATGGACGGATCGATCACTGCTGCCAGATTTGCAAGAGCACGTCCAAGATAATTTCCGAAAGACTCTGCAATCTCTTTTGCCACTGAATCATCTGCTTTCACCGCATCAAATACTGATTTTGCAGACAGATCATTCCTGTTTAAAATCGTGTTTCTTGTCTCCTGCTCCAGTTTTCTTTTTGCAAGACGCACAATCCCAGTTGCAGATGCATACTGCTCCAGGCATCCCTTTCCTCCACATCCGCAGCTTTCTGTTTCGTGAGGATTTACTCGAAGATGCCCGATCTCTCCGCCTGCTCCGTGGCTTCCTGTCAGAATCTTTCCCCCAACAATGATGCCGCCGCCGACTCCGGTTCCAAGCGTTACCATAATCAGGTTCTTATATCCGGCTCCGCCGCCTTTCCACATCTCACCAAGGGCTGCTACATTGGCATCATTTCCAGCTTTCACAGTTACAGGCAGATCCAGTTCTTTTTTCAGGGTCTCTGCCAGATCAAAGGCACCCCAGCCAATGTTCACTGCACCGTTGACCATATAGCCGTCAGCGTTCACTGCACCGGGAGCTCCAATTCCTACGCCTACCAGTTCTTCTACAGAGATATTCTTCTCCTGCATTTTGTTTTTGATAGATGCTGCAATATCCGGCAATACCTTTTCCCCGCCGTTATCTTTTACTGTGGGAATCTCCCACTTATCCAGCACCTGTCCCTTATCATTGAAAAGTCCTAACTTGACCGTGGTTCCTCCCACGTCTACCCCAAATGCATATTTACTCATCGTCCTCGTCCTCCTCACGTCTTTTTGCCAGAGAGTTCTGTACACGGGTGTATAGCTCTTTTGCTGCGTTGTAGCCCATCTTCTTCTGACGGTGGTTGATAGCTGCCGTCTCGCAGATAACTGCCAGGTTACGTCCGGGACGAATCGGAATGTTGTGGCATACCACCTTATTGCCCAGATATTCGGTATAATTCTCTTCCAGTCCCAGTCTGTCGTACTCTTTGTCCTTATCCCAATCTTCCAGACGGATGACCAGGTCAATGGTCTGTGTATCTTTTACGGACAGTGCACCGAACAGTGCCTTGACATCCACGATGCCGATACCACGCAATTCAATAAAGTGTTTTGTGATATCCGGTGCAGAACCTACCAGCGTATCATCACTGACCTTACGGAGTTCTACCACATCATCGGTTACCAGACGATGACCTCTTCGGATCAGCTCCAGTGCTGCCTCGGACTTACCGATGCCGCTCTCACCGGTGATCAGGACACCTTCACCGTAGACATCCACCAGTACACCGTGCACGGAAATGCAGGGAGCCAGCTTGACATTTAACCACCGGATGATCTCAGACATAAAGTCAGAAGTGGATTTTTTCGTAGATAATAACGGAATCTGATGTCGGATCGCCGTCTCCAGGAAAATAGGATCCGGTTTCAGGTCACGGCTGAACACGATACAGGGAATATCATAAGCCATCAGCTTCTCATAAGCTTCCTTACGAGTCTCATCCGTCATGCCTTCCATATAAGTGTATTCCACAAATCCGACAATCTGCAGTCGGGTCGCATCAAAATGCTCAAAATATCCTGCCAGCTGCAGTGCCGGACGGTTGATATCCGGCTGTGTGATCTTCACATGTTTCACATCAATCTCCGGTGTGAGATTTTCCAGTTTCATTTTTTCGATAACACGGGTTAAACTTACACTTGCCATACTAATCTCCATACCTTTCCGCGAAAAAACCGCCCCGGTTCCCCGCCCTTTTCATTATCTTTTAGTGTACCACAGGTTGCCCTGTCTGTGAAGCAAAAAAGGCCACGATTTCCTCTGCCGTACGCTCATTCATTTCGGGAATTTCCATCAATTCTTCCACCGATGCCTGCCGGATCTCCTGCAGTGACTTAAAGTGCCTCATCAGGGCCTTTCTCCGGGCCGGTCCCACCCCCGGGATATCATCCAGTACGGACTTCACCTGAGTCTTGCTGCGCAGGGATCTGTGATACTCGATAGCAAAACGGTGGGCCTCATCCTGAATTCTGGTGATCAGCTTAAAACCTTCGGAATGGGTATCAATGGGAAGCTCAATATTATGATAATATAAGCCTCTGGTACGATGGTTGTCATCCTTGACCATGCCGCAGACCGGAATGTCAATTCCCAGTTCTTCCAGTACGGACAGCGCAATATTCACCTGTCCGCGACCGCCATCCATCAGAATCAGATCCGGGAACTTCGTGAAGCTTCCGTACTCCTGATCCATCTCCTGTTCTTCCAGCTCTTTGCTCTCTTCCATGCCGTGGCGGAACCGCCTCGTCAACACTTCCCGCATGCAGGCATAATCATCCGGGCCGGAGACACTCTTGATTTTGAATTTACGGTAATCGCTGCGCTTGGGCTTCCCCTTTTCGTAGACTACCATGGAGCCTACATTTTCAAAACCGTTGATATTGGAAATATCGTAGGCTTCCATCCGGGCCGTGCCGGTCAGCGGAAGCTGCAACAGATCTGAGATTTCCTTCACCGCACCGATAGTCCGGCCTTCCTCACGCTTCAGTTTCTCCCTGTCCTGAGACAATACCAGTTTTGCATTCTGGGCTGCCAGTTCCACCAGTTTTTCCTTACTGCCGATCTTTGGCACCTTCAGGTAGACCCTGCTGCCTTTCCGTTCAGACAGCCATTTTTCAATAAGTTCTGCGTCCTCAATCTCATATTGCAGCATCAGCTCTCTGGGAATAAATGGGGTCCCCGCATAGAACTGCTTTACAAAATCCTGTAAAATCGCTGGTTTGTTATTTTCCGGCACATGTGTCATATAGTAATGTTCCCTGCCGATCAGCTTGCCATCCCGGACGAAAAACACCTGTACCACCGCTTCCGTCTCATCCTGATACAGTGCCAGGATATCTTTATCTTCACCGACACCCTCGGTGATCTTCTGTTTCTGGGACACCTGGCGGACACTGGATAACAGATCTCTGTATCTGGCAGCTTCTTCAAATTCCAGTTCCTCCGCTGCCTTGTTCATCTTCTCTTCCAGATCCTTCAGAATCGGGCTGTAATTGCCGTTTAGAAATTCCAGTGCTCCCGCCACCTGCTGTCTATACTCCTCCTTGCTCACATAGCCCTGACAGGGAGCCAGGCACTGTTTAATATGATAATTCAGGCAGGGGCGCTCCAGTCCGGTGTCTCTCGGCAGCACCCGGTTGCAGGTACGCAGCTGGTACAGCTTGTTCAGCAGCTCAATGGTATCTTTGACCGCCGCAGCACTGGTATAAGGACCGAAATAGCGAGACTTATCCTTCTTCATGGTACGGGAAAACAGGATTCTGGGATAATCCTCCCCCACCGTCACCTTGATATAAGGGTACGTCTTGTCATCCTTTAACAGCGTGTTATACTTCGGTGAATTCTCCTTGATCAGGTTATTCTCCAGCACCAGTGCCTCCAGTTCGGAGTCCGTCACGATATATTCAAATCGCGCGATCAATGATACCATCTGGTCAATGGCAGGACCTCTGCCGATATTTTCACGAAAATAAGACCTTACACGATTGTGCAGGTTGATGGCTTTTCCCACATACAAAATGACATCCTTGTCATCCCGCATGATATATACTCCCGGCTTGCGGGGGAGCTTTTTTAATTCTTCTTCAAAATTAAACATAAATATTTCCTCGCATGCTTCTATCATACCGATTCTTGAGAAAAATACAACAAGGGATTTTTATCTTGTACAAAACAAAAGCGGTGTCTGCCAGCAACTGCAAACACCGCAAAGGAAAGGTAATATATGGTATCAGCCTTTTACACTGCCACTTGTCAGACCTGCCACAAAGAATTTCTGGCAGCAGATAAACACGATAAGTATGGGTAAAAGACTAAATACTGACAATGCAAAGACATAGCCCCACTGTGTAAATTGATGTTCTCCAAAAAATCCGGAGATTGCAATTGGCATTGTCCGTTTCAAATTATCATTTAAAACCGTATTCGCCCAAGGAAATTCCTCCCATGCAGTCAAAAAATTGAAAATAGATACCGAAGCGATTCCGGGTTTTGCAAGGGGAATTATGATCCTTCCGAAAACCGTAAAAACACTTCCACCATCCATATAAGTTGCTTCATCCAATTCTCTGGGAATCCCTTCCACAAAACCCTTTATCATAAATGTGGAATAAGGAATTGTCCATGCTGCATAAAAAGGAACCAGTCCTACAAGAGAGTTGATTACACGTAATTTTACCGCCAGTTCATACTGTGGAACGATAAGTGTCAGTCCCGGCACGATCATTGTTAAGACGATAAATCCAAACAGGAAATTTTTTCCCGGGAAATCAAATCTTGCAATTACATATCCCAGAGCCGAAGCAATCGCTGCTGCAATCAGCACGGATGCTACGGATACACACATACTGTTTAAGAAGTTACGATAGAATTTTCCCTGTCCCAATACGTATTTGTAATTTTCCAGAGTCATCTCTTCTAATGTTGGTAAAAATCGAGGGGGGTATTCATACAATGCCCCATTCGGTTTCAGCGATGTGCTAATCATATATACCATAGGAAGCACAACAATGATTAATCCGGCAATTAATATAATGTGAAGAAATATCTGTATCCATGTTTTTCTTTTCATACTCACACCTGCCTATCTTATTGATCTTTCTGCTGCATGAGTTTAAACTGTATTACAGCAAGTATCGCAAGTACTACGGTTGTAATAAAGGACAACGCTGCAGCATAGCCGAATTTTCCTGTACTGAATGCCTTATGATACATCCATGTCAGAATAACATCTGTCTGATGCCCGGGTTCACCACCGGTTATCATCTTAATAGAAGTAAATACATTAAATCCGCCAATGGTGAGCATTACTAACGCAAATAAAATCGTTCCCCGGATACTCGGTATCGTAACATTCCACATTTTATCCCATGCTGTGGCTCCGTCGATAGCGGCAGCTTCATGGAGATCTGTAGGCACCGTCTGTAATGCTGCAAGGAACACAACCATATTCCAGCCAATTCCCTTCCATATTCCCAGTAACATTGCTACTGTCATACCGCCCCATCTGGTATCCAGCCATCGTACATTTGCACTGGTAATATGTACAATATTCATCAGAAAATAATTTAATAATCCCTCTGTGTTAAACACATATTTGAAAATCAGAGACGCTACTACCCATGACGTAATTACTGGCAAATAATACAGTACCCGATATCCGACTTTAAAACGTGTAATCTGGTTCAGTAAAAGTGCAACTAAAAATCCAGCCAGCATCTGTCCCGGCACAGTCACAAGCGTATATACCAATGAATTTATAAAAACAGTCCGAAAGTATTCATCTCCCAATACTTCCTTGTAATTTTCCAATCCAATAAAACGATGACTCAGCATACTGCCAAAATCCCATTCAAAGAAACTCATAATAAATAATTTCAAAATAGGGTAGATCGTAAAAATCCCAAATACAAGTAACCCGGGTAAAAGTAATAATCCAATCTGTATTTTGCTTTTCCGTGATATCTTCATAGAAATACCTCTTTTACAGTTGGGACAGCACCTGACGATACTGCCCCGGACTGCTATTTGACTTTATACATATGGCAAGTTATAATTAATATTATTCTGCGAGAAGTTCATCAAAACGCTCTGCGAGCTTATCCATAGCTTCCTGTGCTGTTTTCTTTCCGTTCATTACATCCGTAACCGCTACAGATAATTCGCTGTCCATTTCAGACCAGCAGGCTACGGTAGGACGGGATTTTGCAGTTTTGATAGCTTCCAGGAACGGTGCATAATCTGCTGCTTTTACCGTATCGCTTTCCAGTGCTTCCTTGTTGACAGGGATCTGTCCGCATTTTGCCATTTCCTCTTCAGCGAATTCACTGGTCATAAACTTCATGAATTTCCATGCAGCATCTTTATTTGCACTATTGAACATAGCAATATCTTCACCACCCAGAACAGATATGGATCCAGCATCTCCGGCAGGCATTTCCGTGGTTGCATATTCAAAATCAGGATAAGAGCCTTGCATTTCCGCAACCTTCCAGGGACCTTCCAGAAGCATCATATATCTACCGGTTCCAAAACCATCTGTCATCGGAATGTCACCTGCATTCCATCCTGTGATTGCACCTGCCTGATACAGTTCCGCAAGCGTTTCGATTGCCTTTACTGTCTCCGGGCTGTTGATATAACCGGATGCCTTTGTCTCCTCTTCATTGGTAATGGATCCACCCATACTCCAGATGAACGGGCAGAGATTCCAACCTGCCAGTGCCGGCTCATCATATCCCCATACCTGCTGACCATTTGCATTGGTTCCTGCTAATTTCTTAGCAGCATCAACAAATTCATCCATGGTTTTGGGAGCCTCAATACCTGCATCCTTGAAAGCCTGCACATTATAGAAGAGAATTTTGGTGTTGGTGTTCAATGCTAATCCATAGAAGTGACCATCCACTTTTGCTGTGCTCATAGCACTTTCCAATAAGCCACCGGAGACATCATTAAAGTCAGACATCTCTTCATCCAGTGCTGTCAGAATTCCCATTTTCTCAAATTCGGGAACCCATGCGCTATCCAGTCTGGCTACATCCGGTAACGTGTTTGACTGTGCGCTGATCAGAATCTTCTGATGCAGATCTGCCCATTCATGAGATACTGCATTTACCTTGATTCCCGGATTTTCTTTTTCGAATTCCGGAATCAGTACATTCATCAGAGTTTCATTTTCTGCCGACTGTGCACTATAATGATGCCAGAAATTAATAGTAACTTCTTCCTGCGAAGCACTTTCTGTAGCTGCAGGAGCCCCTGCTGTTGCTGATACCTGACTCTCTGAGCCAGTTTCAGATTCTACTGGTGATTCTCCACATCCTGTTAAGGCTGCCAGGCTCATTACGGTTGTGAGTAGAATTGCCAGTAATTTTTTGTTTTTCTTTACCTTCATCATTGTAAACATCCTCCTATTGTTTTTTGCTCGAGTTCGATGAACTCATTATGACTTTTACAGAATACGGCTCCATTTGCAACGTAATTTTGCCCTTGTATTCTGTTATGTCCTCATTCAACAATCTTCCTCTCGTAACAGTTCCCCTGAAAGCACTTCTGCAAAAACGCCTCTTTCCAAAACCGGACATTCTATTTTACAGTTTTTTGTTCCTCTATGCAGAATCACATAACAGCTTCCAGTCTCATCTTTACGAACAAATCCATAAGTATCGGTTGTTTCGTCTGCAATAACAGTTCTGAAGCTTCCGGATCGAATGCAACTATAATTTTTTCGCAACTGTATCATTTTTTGGTACCAGTTCTTCACATCTTTATCCGCATTTTCTTCCCATTCCATACACCTTCGGCAATAAGGATCATTGTCTCCTGTCATTCCAACCTCATCGCCGTAGTAAATTGCAGGGGAACCCGGAAATAGTATTTGAAATGCTACTGCCAGTTTCAGAAGTGTTTTATCTTCCCGGCACAGATACAGGAAACGTTCTGTATCATGACTGTCGATCAGGTTATACAAAAGACAATTTGTCTCGTCCTTGTAATAAGCCAGCATATGATTTAGTCTACTGTCAAACTCTGTTACGGAAATTGACTTTTCTGCTATGTAATCTCGGAGAGCATCCCTAAATACATAATTCATTACAGAGTCCATCTGATTGCCTCGCAGCATCTTTCCTGCATATCCCCAGGTCTCACCCAACAGAATCTTATCCGGATATTTTTCCTTGATCTGTATTCTCGCCTCTTCCCATACAGAAGGGTCTACTTCATCTGCAACATCCAGTCTCCAGCCATCAATTCCATAATGATCAATCCAGTAAAACATTACTTTTAGTATGAATTCCCTGACCTCCGGATTGGAGGTATCCAGTTTTGGCATCCATTTATACGCTCCCACACATTCATAATTATGGTGACTGGGTTCCACCGGATAATGATTGATATGAAACCATTTTACATAACGGGATTTTTCCTGTTTTTCCAGTACATCCTGAAATGGTTTAAAATGCACTCCCGTATGGTTAAATACGCCGTCCAACACAATCCGGATTCCGTAACTGTGACACGTATCCACAAGTTCTCTGAATGTCTCTTCGGTTCCAAACTGGGAATCTATATTAAAGTAATCTGTGGTTGCATACTTATGATTAAAGTCTGCCTCAAATATAGGATTCAGGTAGATGCACTCTATTCCCAGTTCCTTCAGATAAGGAATCTTTTGAATGATTCCCTGCAGGTCTCCACCCATATGATGTTCTCTGTCAGGCAAAGTTCCCCATGGTTTACATCCTTCCGGATCATTTCCACGATTGCCATTACAAAATCTCTCCGGAAATATCTGATAATAGATCTCTCCTTTTGCCCACTCCGGAAAAGTAATGACATCCGTCCCATTGACATACAAATATTCAAAGAAACCAGACTTGGGAATTACCTGCTGCAATCCATTTGCCGTATAATACATCATATTTCCACTACTGTCCGTCAGTTCAAAATAATATTTTTGATAACGCGCAATCTGATGAAATATTATTTTCCCCTGAAAATAATCAAACAACCCATCTCTGTAGCAGCATTTCAGTTCCTGTCTCTTTTGGTTCTCCGGTTTTGTTCTGTCCCAGTAAACCAAAATACATTTCGATATATCCTTTTTTGCACAGCGAATCTTAAATACTAATTCATTTCTCTTTACCGGATATATGTACTCTTCCGTATTGAAATGCTGTATTGCTTCTTTTTTCACTTCTTCCGTTTTTCTCCTTTCATTGTAGATTCCCTCTCAATAATTCTCGTCGAAAGCAATACCTCCTTTCTGTGTTGTCCCGGATTCTGAATAATGGAAAACAACGTATTGGCAGCTTCTTCTCCCAGCTTATACGTGTCAATATCCACTACCGTAAGTGGCGGATCCATATATTCTGCCAATGGATAATTATCAAATGTGATGATTCCAATTGATCCGGGAATAGCTATATTTTTCTTTTTTAAAAACTTCAAAGTCTCGTAAGCAACCACATTATTGGTACATATAATACTGTCAATATCTGGATACTTGTTGAGTGCCCTTTGTATCGCTTCACCGATCTGATTACTCTCCACCCCACATTCAACAATTAAATTCTCAGCCACATCTTTCCCATTTAGTCCTATCGCTGCCTGAAATCCCTGGATTCTCTTTCTTTCAAACATTGTTATGCGATTTTCAACAAGTAAAATCGTCTTTTCATATCCCATCCGGTGTAGATAATTTACAGCATCTTCTGCCCCCTGTTTATTATCCATATCAATCCAGTGAATACCATCTCTTACGTTATCCGGTTCGCCTAACACAATAAACGGAAAATGATTACCCAGCAGTAGGTCTATCAGTTCCTCTGTTGCCGCAGAAACAGGAAGTATAATACCATCTATCTTTTTCTCTAAAATCAGATTTTTGACGGCACTATTATCCTCTTTATCCGAATCACTGGTAATCAACAGGTTAAACCCTCTCTGCTGCGTTACCGCTTCTATTGCCGAAACACTTCGGATAAAAAAAGCATTTGAGAATGCATCACTGTTACCGGCATCGATTACCAGCCCTATCGTAAAAGTACTCCCATTTACAAGGCTTCTTGCCAGGCTGTTGGGATGATAATCCAGTTCTTTCATGGCATCTTTAATTTTCTGCCTCGTTTCCTCTGAAATACTGGCTGTTCCATTAATTACTCTTGATACTGTTGACGGATTTACTCCTACTTTTTTCGCGATATCCTTAATCGTTGCTGGCATTTTATCCTCACCCGTTTTCTATGATTGTCACTTGTCATGCAAACGTTTGCATAATCTTGTAAAAAAAAATAATGCAAACGTTTGCATTAACTATGATTTGATATTATCATGTAGCTATTACTTTGTCAATATTCTTTCTCACAAAATTTACAGACAACATTTATTGTTTTATTATACCTTGTAAATTCCAAAATCGTTTGTTATAATCAATGCAAAGCATATATTCTACAATTCAGACAGCGAAAGCTGTTCTTCCTATCTATTATCGTTTCAATGGATTCTATGCTTTTACACCACTTTCACGCGCATAGTACATTGAAGGATAGCGGATATGGAGTAGGATCATTCCTCTTGTTTTCATGTACTAACCATACGAACAGGAGGTCCCTATGAAAAATAAACATGGCAATCGCTCTCTCCCGGCAAACCGGAACTATAAGGATACTATTTTCCGATGGCTTTTTTCCGACAAAAATAATCTGCTTTCACTGTATAATGCAATAGCGGGAGCACATTATCAGAATCCGGAAGCTCTTAACATTGTAACGTTGGAAAATGCCGTCTATATGGGCATGAAAAACGACCTTGCCTTTGTGTTGGAAACCGGTCTCTATTTGTATGAACATCAGTCTACTTACAACCCCAATATTCCCTTGCGTGATCTCTTTTATATTGCAAGCGAATATCAGTCTCTTATAAATCAGAGAACCCTGTATTCATCTACCTTACAGACCATACCGACTCCAAAATTTCTTGTATTTTATAATGGTACTGACGAAAATATTCCGGATCGTTTAGAGTTACGTTTATCAGATGCTTATGAAAACTACTCCGAGAATCCGGATCTGGAATTAAAAGTTACTATGTTGAACATTAATTCCGATCACAACTTCGAGCTTTTGAAAAACTGCCATGTCTTATGGGAATATTCTCAATATGTAACCAGAGTTCGTAAATATGCTACTATGATGTCTCTTAATGATGCAGTAAATTTGGCTATAACAGAATGTATTCAGGAGGGAATTTTGACAGAGTTCCTATCGCATAACCGCGCGGAGGTGTTGAAGGTGAGCATTTTTGAATATGACAAGGAAAAAGAAGAAAAATTAATTCGCAAAGCTGAATTCGATTATGGAAAAGCCATGGGACTGGCTGACGGCGTAATATCGCTTTTAGAAGAAAAAGGAAGACTCTCTGAAGACCAAATAAATAGCATTCGGCGCGAAACCCGTCCGGAAAAACAGACGGAATGGTTCAAACTTGCCATAAAAGTTGATACAATAGATGAATTCAAAAAAGCAAATATAAAAAGACAGTAGCGGCTTTCGCCGTATAAAATCAAAAATAAGAGTCATTTGTCGTAAGCAAGCTTCCTCAAATGACTCTTATTTTTGATTTTGCATGGACTCATGTGCTATACCATCTTGAATCCCTTTGCCCTCAGACAGATTTCCACTTCCTCAGGATCTGCGGTATGCAGGATCATGACGGGGGTGGAAGAATCACGGTTGAAGGACAAGTAGGTATAGTCCACATTGACATTGCTGTCTAAGAGAGCTGTCAGCAGGGTATTCAGTGCACCGGGCTTATCCTCGATCTCTACAGCCAGGACATCCACGAAACGGCAGAGGTAGCCCTTCTCTGTGAGGACCTCTTTTGCCTTGTCAGGATCGGAGACAACCATACGGTTGATGCCGTACTCCGCACCGTCGTTGGTAACAGAACCCCAGATATTGATGCCTGCTTCATACAACGCATTGGTCATAGTCTGCAGGGCTCCTTTTTTATTCTCAGCATAAATAGATAACTGTTTTAACATTTCGGTATTACCTCCTCATTGCAATCTGACTGTTATGCAGTCTGTCGGAAACTTCCGACACTTTATTATGATAAAGCATTATTACAAAATAATCAACTCGGAGTTCGCATTTGACTAATGCTCTTTGCTAATTACTCTATTTTATAGGTGTCGGGTTCAAAAGTTCTCGACATCTATAATGTTCCATGGGAGAACAGTCCTACCGGTCCCTGAGGAGGATCCTTAGGATCCTTCGACTCCTCGGCAGCATCGCTTTTCTGCTCTGTGGATTCCTGTTCATGCTTCTCCTGTGCGGAAGTCTCTTCTTTTGCGGATTCTGCAGGCTGCTTTGCGGTATCCTGCGCCGGTGCAGTCTGCTCCTTTGCTTCCTGCAGGCTGTCTTCGAAAGTCAGGGGTTGGAAAGTTGAATCGGTGGAAGTCATGACCTGTTCCCCAATGGTCACATCCACGCTGTTGCCCTTTACTGCACTGCCCGCAGCATTTGTTTCTGTCACATCTTTCTTCTCTTCCTCTGGATCGGGCAGTCCTTTCTCCCGACGGAAGATCTCCATGAACTCCTTACCGGTAATGGTCTCGCGCTCGATCAGGAACGCTGCCAGCTTATCCATCAGATCTCTGTTCTCGCGGAGCATCTGCAATGCCTGATCGTAACTTTCTTTGATCATGGCAACGACTTCTTCGTCAATGGCTGCTGCCGTTTCATCACTACAGTTCAGCGCGGTTCTTCCCTCCAGATATTGGCTCTCTACGGTAGCCAGACCCACAAGACCGAAACGTTTGCTCATACCGTAGCGGGTGATCATGTTGCGGGCAATGGATGTAGCCTTCTCAATATCATTGGCTGCACCGGTGGTCACAGTGTCGAATACTACTTCCTCAGCGGCACGTCCACCCACCAGACCTACCAACATATCCCGAAGTTCTGCCTCGGTATTGAGGTATTTTTCCTCCTCCGGCACCTGCATCACATAGCCCAACGCACCCATGGTACGGGGGACAATGGTAATTTTCTGTACCGGCTCGGAGTTTTTCTGTAAAGCGCTGATCAGTGCATGTCCCACTTCATGATAGGATACGATGCGACGTTCCTCTTTGCTCATGATGCGGTCTTTCTTTTCCTTACCTACCAGCACCTGTTCCACAGCCGCGAACAGATCCTTTTGGCTTACAAATTCTCTGCCTTCCTTGACAGCATTGATAGCTGCCTCGTTGATCATATTGGCCAGATCGGAACCGACCGCTCCGCTGGTAGCCAGTGCAATCGCATCCAGATCTACGGTCTCGTCCATCTTCACATCCTTGGAATGTACTTTCAGGATTTCCACACGGCCCTTGAGATCCGGCTTGTCTACGATGATACGGCGGTCAAAACGTCCGGGACGTAAGAGCGCCTTGTCCAGGATCTCCGGACGATTCGTTGCCCCCAGGATCAGGATACCTTTGGAACTGTCGAAGCCATCCATTTCGGATAATAACTGATTCAGCGTCTGCTCTCTCTCTTCATTGCCTCCACCGTACTTGGAATCACGGCTTCGTCCGATGGCATCGATCTCATCAATAAATACGATACAGGGCGCGTTCTTGGTCGCTTCCTTGAACAGGTCACGAACACGGCTGGCGCCCACACCTACATACAGCTCAATAAAATCAGAACCCGTCAGAGAGAAGAACGGTACATGTGCTTCTCCTGCCACTGCCTTGGCCAGCAAAGTCTTACCGGTTCCGGGAGGGCCCACCAGCAATGCTCCCTTGGGCAGTTTTGCACCGATCTTGGAATATTTCTGTGGATTATGCAGGAAGTCCACGACTTCCACCAGAGATTCCTTTGCTTCGTCTTCACCGGCCACATCCTTGAATGTAACGCCGGTCTCCTTCTGTACATATACCTTGGCATTGCTCTTGCCCACGCCCATGGGTCCGCCGCTTCCGCCCATTCTGCGGAACAGAAAACCTGCCACGATCCAGATCAGTACCACCGGCAATACCACGGTTACCAGAATCTCCATCAGGAAATTGGAAGTATTGCTGGTCACGCGATTCCCCTGTACATCATGCTCCTGCAATCTGGCTGTCAGGGTATCCAGATCCTCCATCAGCATTGTATAATATACAGTCTGGGACTGTGTCACCTTCTGGGTAATTCCATAGAAGCTGACATAACTGCCCGGTGCCGGGGTGGCTGCAGCTTCCTGCTTCAGCTGTACCGTCACCATGCCGCTTTCCTTATTTACCTCCACCGCAGCAACCTTGTCCGCTTCCAGATCCTTCAGGAAATCGGTATAAGATACTTCCGTTCCGGTATTGGTGCCGAAGAACGCATTATACAGCATCAGTACAACGATCACTGTCATCAGTCCCGACAGGATCAGCATCAGGATGCTGGGGCGCTTCGGTGAACCATTGCCGTTGCCTCCGTTACTGTTATTGCCGTTCCCGCCATTGTTACCGCTGCCGGGAGCTCCGTTGCCATTGCCTCCGTTGCCGGGGCCATAGCCGTTATTATATGACTCAATTAATTTTCTCATGTCATCTCCATTTTCTATTTTATACGCTATTGCACTTCCGTTATTTCAACTGCACAGTTGAAATCTGAGCAATCATATCTATTATAGAGATAACCTGTGGATAAATCAATAGCTCAAATATGAAAAAACTCTGAACTATTCCCGGAAATAACGAATACCCGGAAACCATGTTTTTCTACAGTTTCCGGGCATTCGCCAGCAACAAACAACTCACAACAACCAATTATATACTAACGCCCTTCAAACATAACGTTGATCTCCGATTGATACAAAGTCCAGGTATTGATCAGGGTATTCATACCTTCGTTGGGTGTCTGGATCTGCAGTGCAGCGTATTTCTGTTTCCAGTAGGCTGCCAGATCGGTGTAGACTGCGTCCACTCTTTTCAGATCGCTGTATTTTACCCGGATCCGTCTGCCCTCTTCACGATTGCCCTCGCCCAGCATAATCACAAAACGGGCTTCTTCGCCGGACTGTAATTTGAAGTTCTTCTGTAAGCTGCCGCAGTGATTGCCACCAAGTTCTGTGGAACCTTCCAGAGTTCCTCTCTCCAGGCCTGCCGGATGATCTTCGGTACCATAAACTCCCAGGAATTCCTCTCTGACGCAGTCATAGCCGTCCGGTGTGAAGTTGGCGGTAAGATACTGATACCCTTTTTCTTCGTAGAACAAGTCCTCCTCGATGATGCCGTCTTCATAGGAAGAACCGGCACAATACAGACTCATCTGAAAATTCTGGTTGTCTATCATAATGTGATGGAACGAAAATTCCATGTAAAAAAATAAGGAAAGATTTCTGACTGCATCGGTGGTATTTTTCACCTTTACATCCTACAACAGTACATTTTCCCCGCGGGGAATAACCATGGTCTGTGAGGATGCCAGTCCGTCATATTCGCTCTCGTAGACAGTGTAAGACAGTCCGTGGCGGCAACGGTATTTTGCCTTGGATAAATCCTTGGCTACCGGCTGCCAGGAGATGGAATGGTAATCCTTCTTTTCATTATCCCTGATATATACATAGAATCCCGGGCGCTCCATGGGTACCCCATTCCCACGGAACCGGCTGATCCTGTGATACTCCGGTGTTTTGTAAAACAGATAACCTCCCGCCGTATGGTTGATGACCGCCGCCATGTCCTCGACACCCAGATAGTTTGTCCAGGAACAGGGCAGAGCCACGTTGTCGATGACGTATTCTCTTTTTTCATTATCGAAATAGCCGTATTGCAAAACGCGTCCCTCCCGTATATAGTTTTTTGCTTTTTCAGAACTTTTTTGTTCTGTATTTATTGTAATTTCATGTAACTATTCAGAGCCATGCAAAACTGCGTTCTGCGAATGCTTGCATTCAGGCA
>OGNW01001183.1_pt1 | contig 15801 bp, 15 predicted proteins | sample 1573591 | NCBI WGS metagenome assembly OGNW01 (sample SAMEA2581894, study PRJEB24529) | metagenome | biome: Human gut stool | place: China | collected 2011
TATAAAAAGAGAGAGGGTGTAGATATATACACCTAACTCTCCTATTTTGTTGTATGTGTTTTGGTTGATTTTAAACATAACTTTCTTTCTCCTAGACAGAATTATATTTCTATATCCATATTTTTAAGTTGACTTTCTAATTTTTTAATTCTTTCTTCTACTAAAAGACATATTCTTTATATTTCTTCTATTGAAGTAACTATTTTCTCTATTTTTCCCTCTTTTAAAACAACTATTCTATTACATCCTTCAAGAGTGGTTAATCTATGAGCTATAATTATAAGAGTCTTATTTTCAGAAGCTTTATATATTTCATTCATTATCTCTTTTTCTGTGTCATTATCAAGAGCTGATGTAGCTTCATCTAATACTAGTATCTCTGGATTATTATACAATGCCCTTGCTATTGCTAGCCTCTGCTTCTGTCCTCCAGATAACATTATCCCCTTATCTCCTACAATAGTTTTTACTCCATTTTTCTTTTGTAAAAACTCCCATATCTGTGCCTTTTTAAGTGCTTCTTCTAATTTATGGCTATCGTACTCTCTTCCAAATACAATATTATCTTCTACTGTACCATCAAATAAATATACCTCTTGTGGTATGTATCCTATGCTACTTCTCCAACTTCTAAGATTCTTACCAGTAAGTAAAACATTATCAATATATATTTCTCCACTCTTTTGTTTATATAGTCCTATTATAGAATCTACTAATGTTGTTTTTCCAGAACCAGACTCCCCTACAAAAGCTATTCTTTCTCCCTTTTGGATATTTAAAGAAATATCTTTCAATATCTCCTTATCTTTCTCATATTCAAAAGTCAGATTTTTTAAAGTTATGTTTTCCTTAAATTCTATTTTCTCATTTCCTAAATTTTCAACACTTTTCTCTAGCTCTTTAGCTATAATATTTAATGACTGCCTATAGAAAACTATATTTTGGTAATAACTTACTGCTCTATTTAATGAAGGAAGTATTCTATATAATCCTATAAAAAATACTGTGATAAGAGGCATTATTTTACTCATTCCCTCTTCTCCATAAATAATTACAGCTCCTACTATAAGAAGCACAACTATAAAAAATCCTAAAAACTCAAGAGTATATTTAGGAATAGGTTGAGTTCCTTGGAATTTCTTATCAACTACCACATAATTATCACAAGCTATTCTAAATCTCTCATTTATCTGCTCATCATTTCCTAATAATTTTATAAATTTATAGTTTCCAAAAGTAGCTCCAATTATCTTATAATACTCTTCTATTGCCTTTGCTCTCTGGACTCCCCAACTTTTAGTTCTATTAATTATTAATAATTTTATAATAATAACACATAATCCTAAAAATATACTAACTAATAATGTAATTTTAAAATTTACTATTAACATTACTATATATATCATTGTCATTACTATAATTTCACTAAAAAGCAATAATAGTTGTTGTAAAACTATTACTAATAAATTACATTCTGTAGTTATATTTTTATTTAAAGAATTAGAGTTCACGTTTATAAAAAATTTATATGGATACTTTAAATAATTATTCATTAATTTACAAGTAACTTTATAGTAATTATTTCTAGCAAAATTAACCAAAGAGTAATTAAAAATACTATTCATTATGTTTTTTAATAAAAAAATTATAATTATCCCTATTCCAGAAATTATTATAAATTGACTATAACTTTCAAATTTGAAAAAATCATAAATTATCTTTAAATATTTATTCTCATATAAGCTATTTTTATTACTTGCTACAGAAATAAATGGAACTATCATAGATAATCCAAATACCTCTCCTAGTGATACTATTACTGAAAAAATAACTAAAAAATATAGTTTTTTTATCTCATTTTTATCAAATAGTTTTCTTATTTGTTCAATCATTTTTATTTCCTTTTTCTTTCATTAAAAATTCTGCTATTTTAAAATCTATTTCTTCATCTATATCTATAGAGTTTTCTCTAGACATTATATATGCATATGAATTTTTATAATAAAAATCCTTATATCTTTTAAAATATTCTATATTAGCTATATATATAGCTCCATTTATCCTATAATATTTTTCTAATTGTTGTCTATTTTTATTTCCAATTTTTTTTAAAAATCCATCCATTTTATTATCTATAGGGAGAATATTTGACCATAGTGGGCTATGCTCCATTTCACAAACTGACACTACTGCATTAGCTTTATTTTTTAAATATAAATTATATGCTTCTTTTAAATTTTCTACTGTTCTTAATGGAGAAGTAGGTTGTAATAAAACTAATGTTTCATATCTTTTTCCTAATTTTTCCATTTTTTCTAATACATCTAGTATCACATCTAAGGAAGAAGCTGTATCACTAGATAATTTTTCTTCTCTTAAAAATGGAACTATTGCCCCATACTCTTTAGAAATTTCTGCATATTTTTCTGAATCTGTTGAAACAACTATATCTTCAAAAATCTCACTTTTTCTTGCTACTTCTATTGTATAGGCAATTAAAGGTTTTTTATTTAATTCTTTTATATTTTTATTTTTTATTCCTTTCGAGCCACTTCTTGCTGGAATTATTGCTAAAACTTTCTCTTCCATAATTACCTCTATTTAATACTTAAATTCAATATCATAAAATTTCTTTTTTAAATCAATATTCTCATTATTTTTTATAATTTCAATTATTTTATTACTAGTATTTCCATCTCCATATATAGGAATAGTATTTTCTACTCTCTTTTTATATTCTTGTGTTAACATATATTTTATTTTTTCTACTATTTCTTCTTTTACGGGATTGCAGTTCAATGTTGAACTACACTGTGTTCTTCCCTTCTGTCTATCCCCTATGTTCAAGTTACCAACCTTTAAAATTGGTAGTTCTACTATTCCACTAGATGAATTACCAATTAATCCTTGAGAATATTTTAAAATACTAAAATATTCTTCTGTTGTAAAAGAAGTAAAAAGTCTATATTTATTTTTAGCTTTTTGACAAAATTTTTCTAATTTTTGATTTAATATTCTTCCATTAGAGTCTGCATTTCCCTTTATAAAAATCACATCTATATTAGTTTCAACAATAGCTTTTAATAATTCTTCTACTTGCTTCTCCACAGTATTTTTTTCCAGAGTTACAGGATGAAACAATACAATAAAAGTTCTATCTGTAAAGTCTATATCAAATTTTTCTTTTATCTTTTCTTTAGAAAGTAATTCTAAATTTTTTATATTCTCTACACTTAGAGCTCCTACATTGAAAACTTTACTTGGCTCTTCTCCAAGTTGTATAACTCTTTTTTTATATTCTTCTGTACTTGTGAAATGTAAATAGCTCATCTTAGTTATACAATGTCTAAAAAATTCATCATAGACTCCCTCAGTAGTTTCTCCACCATGTAAATGAGCCACAGGTATTTTTAAAACACTTGCTGTTGTTACCAATGAAAATATTTCAAATCTATCTCCTAAAACTATAATTACATCTGGAGTTAGCTTTTTCAACGTTTCTGAAAATAAAATCATTCCCATTCCCATTGATTTAACTATCCCACTATCTTCATCTGAACTTAATAACATCTCTACTTTTTCATTTATAATATATCCATCTTTTTCAACTTGTTTATAAGTTAATCCAAATTCTGGAGAGAGATGCATTCCAGTAACTAATAGTTGTAATTCTAGCTCCTCATCTAAAGATATTTTATTTATAAGTGGTTTTAAAATCCCATACTCTGCTCTAGTACCAGTTACTACACATATTTTTTTTATCATAACTCTATCAACTCATCTTCTAAGAAATCTCTATGTGCTATTTTCCCAATAACATTATCCCACTCCATAGGTGAAACTCCATTTCCTGGTCTTTTTACAGTTAAATTATCTTCTGAAAAAATTTCTCCTTTTTTTATATCACATTTTGCAACTATACTTTTTCTAGCTATTTCTTTATTTTTTATTTCTGATGGGGATGCTTCTTTTTTTTCTTCTCCTAAAGCTAACTCAATATTTCTTATACACTTAACCATTTTCTTTAACTCATCTGGCTCTAAACTAGCCTTATGATCTGGTCCTTCCATAGTTTTATCTAATGTAAAATGTTTTTCTATTACTTTTGCTCCTAATGCTACTGCTGCAATTGGAACTTCTATTCCTAGAGTATGGTCTGAATAACCAACTTCAACTTCAAATTTTTCTTTTATCAAATTCATAGCTTTTAAATTGACATCTTTCATTGGTGTTGGATACTCAGTATTACAATGTAAAATAGTAATTTTGTCTTTAGCTTTATTTAAGATTTTTAAAGCTTGCTCTATTTCTTCTAAATTAGACATTCCAGTTGACATTACTATTCTATCTGCTACTTCTGAGATTTTTCTTAAATATGGTAAGTTAGTTATTTCTCCAGATGGTATTTTCCACGTTTTCATCCCTAATTTTCTTAAAAATTCTATACTTTCAAAATCAAAAGCTGTTGATAAAAATTCTATTTCTTTTTTATCACAATATTCTTTTAACTCAATAAATTCATTAAAAGATAGTTCTAATTTTTTTACCATTTCCAATTGTGTTTCAGAAGAATTTTTAGTATTTTCTATTTGATACTCTGCTTTTTTAGCATATTTTGATATTACTTTTTCTGAAATAAAAGTCTGAAATTTTACAGCATCAACTCCTGCTTCTACTGCTTTATTTATTAATTTTTTAGCCAAACCAATATCTCCATTATGATTAACTCCTGCTTCTGCTATTATATACACCTTATTCATAATAACACTACCTCTCTATCCTTACTATTTCAAAAACCTCTGCATATTCTTTTGAAATCATTTGACCTCTAAATTTACTTAAATTTATTATTCCTTCCAATGAACGTGGATGAGGATACTCCCTTAATTCACTTTCATATTCTTTCATTGCTTCTATTTTTAACTCTAACTCTTCTTTAGTTAATTTTTGAAATAACATAGGTTTTATCTGACTACTCATTTCTCCCCACTCACTAGAAGAAGGAATCTCATATAAATATAGTTCTTTTACACTTGAATTATATGGTCTACAAGCAACTAATGTTGATTTATATACCTCTTGATGATCTTTATTCAAATCTCCATAATGATGAGTATATACTATTTGTGGTTTTATTTTTTCTATAACCTTTGAAATCTCTTTATTAATTTGAACATGAGGTATTGTATCTAATTTCATATCTGGTAAATTTCCAAAAATTATTTCTTTTACTCCTAATTTAAAATTAGCTTTTTTTGCCTCTTCTTTTTTCTTTTCAAGTATTTTACTATTTCCTTCATATTGAGTAGATGAGCCATCTGTTACAATATATACATATACATTGTCTCTACTTGAAACATGTTTAATCATTGTTCCACCTACTCCTAATACTTCATCATCTGGATGAGCTGCTATTACTAAAACATCCATATTTTTTACCTCTCTATTTTAAAATTTTTTCCCGACAATTTTAAAAAAATTATCTGCTTTTAATTGTTGTCCTTTATATTCAATATCTTTTATTAAAAGTATTCCATTCCCAGTTTTTACCTTTACACCTTGTCCTTTTAATATTTCAACTCTTTGTCCTGGCAAAGCACTCCAATTATCTTTTTCAATAATTTCAGAAGTCCAAATAATTAATTTTTCTCCTTTATGATATGTATAAGCTCCTGGATATGGTTTAGTGGTAGCTCTTATTAATTTATCTATATCTTTAGCACTTTTATTCCAATCTATTTCTCCATCTTCCATTGTTCTTATTGCACAATATGTTGCCTCTTCTTCTAATTGTTTTTTATAAGTAATTTCTTGTGTAAGGATATTTTCAATATTCTCTTCTATAACTTTTTTTATTGCTAATAGTATTTTTTGATATAAAGTATTCGAGTCTTCTCTTTCTGATATTTTGATTTTTTCTTGAACTAATATATCTCCACTATCTGCTCCTTCATCAATTTTAAATAATGTTAATCCTGTTTCTTTTTCTTCATTTAAAATTGTCCAAGGTAGTACAGCTCTTCCACGATTTTTAGGTAATAAGCTTGGATGAAGACCTATACATCCAAATTTTGGTATATCTATAATTTCTTTTTTTATAAGTTGTGATATTCCTATTACAAAAATAAAATCTGGATTTATTTCTTTTATTATTTTTATATTTTCTTCATCATTTATATTTTTTATTCCTACTACTTCTACATTATATTTTTGACATAGAGGTCTCAAATCTCTATAATCAGAATTGTATTTATTGTCAAAAATTGTAAAAACTTTTTCTATTTTTATTTGTTTTTCTAATAAAGTTTCTAAAAAAATATAACTTGATTCTACTGCTCCTATAAAAATAATTTTCATTAAAAAATCTCCTTTAAATTATTTTCAAACATCACTTTTTCTGATTTGTTATAAAATACCCTATTTGCCTCTATATCTCTAGTTACTATGCTTCCCATTCCTACTACACAATTTTTCCCTATTCTTATTTCATCTCTTATTTTTGCTCCAGTTCCTATAATACTCCCTTCCTCTATACTTACTTCGCCTGAAATATTACATCCTGGTAAAATTGTTACAAAGTCATTAATAACTGTATCGTGTCCTATTGTATTAGTTAAATTTAATATTACATGTTTTCCTATTTTTATATTTACAGTTAGAATATTACCTGCACATATAATGGTTCCCTCTTCTATTTTTATTTGCTTTGAATATAATACAGTTGGATGTATCAATATTGCAAACTTTCTATTTTTTAATTTTTCTACTATTAATTTTCTTATACTTCCTGTTCCTATTGCAATTACAGAATAAATTTCATTTGACATTTTTTGATAATCTTCAATTGTTCCTATAACTTTATATCCATTTATCTCTTTTCCTTGAAGTTCTAAATTATCATCAATGAATCCTAATAAATTCCATTTTTGTTCCTTCTTGTTGATATCTTCTATTAACCAAGCAACTTCTCTAGCAAATCCCCCAGCACCTATTATTACTATATCCTTCATTTATTTTTTAAACTCCTTTAACTTCTCTATGACTATATCAACTTCTTCCTCAGTTAAATTTGTACTACACGGAATATTTAAAATCATATCTATATAGTAAGTTGATTTTTCCATCATATAAGCTTCATGGTTTACATATGGTTTTTGTTGATGTATCAATCCCCAAATAGGTCTTGTCTGTATTCCAGCTTCGTTCAATTTTATTAATAACTCATCTTTATTTAATCCGTATTTTTCTTTATCTACCAATAATGAATAAAACCAATTATTTGCTCTTATTCCCTTATTAAATGGCATTAATTCCAATCCTTCAATATTTTCAATAGCTTTTTTATATCTCTCAAAGTTTTTTATCTTAGTTTCAATAAAACCTTCTAATCTATCTATTTGGTCTGTTCCCAAAGCAGCTTGTAAATTTAACATTCTATAATTATAACCTATCTCATCATGAACAAAATAAAGAGGATTTGTTTTAGCTTGTACAGAAAGAAATCTTACTCTATCTAATAATTCCTTATCATTAGATACTACCATTCCTCCTCCTCCAGTTGTAATTATCTTATTAGCATTGAAAGAATATACCCCCATATCTCCAATTGTTCCCGCATATTTTCCTTTATATCTTCCTTCAGTATAATAAGTTCCCAAAGCTTCTGTTGAATCTTCTAATACTTTTAATTTGTGCTCCTTAGCAATATCCATTATTTTTTCCATATCTGCCATGTTTCCAAATACATGAACTACCACTAAAGCCTTTATACATTTATTTGTTTTTTTATTATATAGATGTTCTCCTCTAATTTCACACTCTTCTCTACAAAATTTCTCTAATTTTAAAGGATCCATACAAAAAGTATCATCACAATCTATAAATACAGGCTCTGCTCCTAAATATGTAATTGGATTTACTGCAGCTATAAATGTTAAAGTTGGAGCTATTACCTCTTCTCCTCTTTCTACTCCTAAAACTCTTAATGCTGTATGTAATCCTGCTGTTCCACTTTGTATTCCTACTGCTTCATCTACTCCTACATATTTAGCCATCTTATTTTCAAATTCTGTTATAAATCTTCCACCAGTAGATACCCAACCACTTTCTAGACATTCTCTTAAGTTTTCTAGTATAGGTTCTGCTTCTAAATTTGGAATTGATAATCCTATTGTCTTTCTTTCTTCCATCTTTATTCCCTCTTTCATGTTTTAATAAGTAACTTCTTTATATGTTTTAACTATCTCTTTCAATTTACTTTTTATTTTATTAGTATCATAACTATCTAATATTTTTTCTAGCTCTACTATCTCTTCTAATAACTTTTCATCTTCATTTTTTAATTTAGCTATATATATTTTTTGAGAATCAGTTTTTATACAGTTGTTAATATCATATAGTAACTCTTCATACAGTTTTTCTCCAGGTCTTAGTCCACTAATCTCTATATCTATATCTTTTCCCAATTCTAATCCAGATAGTTCTATCATTTTTTTAGCTAAATCCATTATTTTTACTGGCTCTCCCATATCTAATACAAATACTTCTCCACCATTTCCTAAACTTCCTGCTCTTAAAACTAATTGACTAGCTTCTGATATAGTCATAAAATATCTAATTATATCTGGGTGAGTTACTGTTAGATTTTTTCTCTCTTCTGTTTTTTTCTTAAATATAGGTATAACTGAACCATTACTTCCTAATACATTTCCAAATCTTACTGCCATAAATTTGGTTTTATTTAGCTTGTTGTATTCTGTTACTAGCATCTCGGCAGCTCTTTTTGTAGCTCCCATTACATTAGTAGGATTTACAGCCTTATCTGTAGAAATTAGTATAAATTTTTCAACTCCATTTCTTATTGAAGCCTCTATAACATTTAGTGTCCCTAAAATATTATTTTTAATAGCTTCTTCTGGTGTTCTCTCCATAAGAGGTACATGCTTATGTGCTGCTGCATGGAATATTATTTCTGGAGAGTATTCCCTCAACAGATAATTTATTTTCTTCTTATCTCTTATACTAGCTATCTCTATATTCATTTTTATATTAGGATACTTTTCCTTTTCAGATAACTCCAAAAAATATAAATCATTTTCATTTATATCTAACATAGTTATTTCTAAAGGATTGTACTTTAAAACTTGTCTTACTAATTCACTGCCTATTGAACCTGCTGCTCCTGTTATAAGAACTTTTCTATTTTCAATAAATCTCTTTATCTCACTTATATTGTGTTGAACTACTTCTCTACCAAGTAAATCTTCTATTTCAAACTTTTTAACTTGCTTAAATAAATTAGAATTTAACATAAGTTGAGACATATTAGGAATTATTCCAATTTCAATTTTATATTTATTTAAAGTTTTTACTATTTTCTCAATATCTTCTTTAGATATAGAAGTACTTGCTATAATACAAATATCTATCAAATTTTTCTTTAAAAATTCTTCTAAATTATCTGTCTTATCTCTAACTTCTATTCCTAAAAATTTTTTTCCTATTTTATTTTCATCATTATCTAGGTATGCTACTATTTCATATTTTTCTTTCTGCTCTAAAATCCCAGTTACAATAGCTTTTCCTGCATATCCAGCTCCTATTATTAATAATTTTTTCATTTAACTTCCTCTTTTAATTATAATTCTTTCATAATATTTTTTAGTTCAATCCTTTCTTATTTAGTATGTCCAAAATTTTATTTATTGGAATACTAATCTCCTCTTTACCCTGATACAAGTAGTTTTTATAATATTTTTCATAAAAATCTTCATTCTTTTCAAATTCAATATTTACATTATTAAATGATGATAAATTTACTGGTATTATTCCTAGTTCCTTTCCAAAACAACATATATAATTTTTTATTCTTAAAGAAAAAATATCCATATTTATTAAAATTAATGGTTTTTTTTCAATAGTTACTACTCCTAAACTTGTACTATAATGCCCTAGAATATATTTACTTCTCTTTATTTCGTTTATTGTATTATTTTTGATTATCTTTCTATTATTAAATGGATTAAAAATATAACGTGAACTTGGATGTGCTGCTATTACAATATTCATTCTATATTTTTTTTCAATTTTTTCAAAAAAATCATTTAGATATTTATAATATAAAGAAGGATTTACTCCTTTTTCATTTTTTAACTCTAAATCTGGATGATTTACTAAATCTTGATCTATAAAAATAATTTGTTTCTCTTCTCTCACTTCACTTTCTTTATATTTTAGTAAATCTCGAGACATTATTGGAATAATGTTATTTTTTGATTTAATATTTTTTATAATCTCTTTCTCTTTTATTTGCCCTGAAATTAAAAAAGTAATATTTTCCATTTTCTTATATAAATTTAAACATCTTTTTCTATAAATACTTTTAAGTATTTTATTCTTAGCTTTTTGAAAAAAAATTTTCAAATCTTTTAGTTCACTAAAATAGGGCATAATATTTTTATAAAATCCTGCATATAAATAATTTCCTGGAATATTTTCTGGATAAAAAAATATAATTTTTATATTTTTTTCATATAATTTTTTAAAAAAATTATAATTTGCATAATTAATTTGTTCCATTGTAATTATAATATCTTCTTTATCGACTTCTAAAAATTTTTTTTCTAACTCTTTTTTATCTCTTAGAATAACAGTTTTTATCTTCTCTTCACTATTTTCTAAGTACGAATACACATTAATTTTATTATATAAATAATATGTACTCCAATATTCAATTTTATATTTATCCAATTCATCCTTTAAAAACAATCTTTCCCTCATTGGTGTAAAAAAAGTAGGTCTACTTATAAAAATAATTTTCATTAATATTTCTCCTTATAATTAATTTTTCTTATTTTTTTATTTATAAACTACTACATACTTATATCATTCTATTAATCTTAATACTATTTTAAGAAGAGAAAGAGTATAAAAATTGGAATAACTTAAAATTAGACTTTGCCAATGTGTGTATATCTGTAAAAATAAATTCCAACTTACATATATAGCTATAATCATATATAAAATTTTCTTTTTTAAAGTATCAACTCTTATTTCTTTAATAAATATTGCTAAACTAAATAATTTAAAATTTCTTATAAAAACTGTTCTCATAAATTTAATTAAAACTAAGTATAGTGATAATACTTCTATATTTTTCCAACTATGTTTTTTTATTATAAAAAAAATAAAATAATAGTATAAAATTAATTGTTCTAATAAAATTTTACTTTTTGCAATAATAGACCAATTTTTATTTCATCATTAAGAATAATCTTGCCACCAAATTCCATTAACATATATCTCTTTAATTGTAACTAATCCCAAAGAATTAACTATTTTTATAATTTTATATAAAATAGTTATATTATATTCAAAAATTATTCCTAGTATAAAAGATATTACAAATAACCATTTTAATGTTTTTTCTTTTAATTTAAACATCAAAAAAAATAACATTACATTTATCCATATAAAGCTATGAATTAATGGTGCTATAAAAAAATAAATTATCCACTTTTTTGATTTTTTTATTTCTTTTAATATAATAGAATATAAAAAAATTGATATTGCAGGTAAATATCTTATTCCCGTAAAATCTGAAAATGGAATAACTAAAAAACAAAAAAGAAAACTTAATATCCTCTTTTTTCCTTCAATTTTATTATATTCTAAACTAATTTTTAAACTCCTAAAAATAAAATAATATGATATAAAAGCTGATAATGCTGGTAATATATTTTTAGGTAATCCTAAATTAAAAGCCCCTATCATTAATGTTCTAGCATATAAATCATTTTGGTATGATAAAAAGGCTAATATATTATCTCTTCCAGCTTCAAATACCGTAAAATATCGATATAAATCATATCTTTCACTAGATGGAATAAAATAAAAACCTAACACTCCGAAAAATAATCCAATTAAGAATGGTGATTCTTTTTTCTTAAAAATACTAATTAATATCAACGGAAATGCTAAAAATACATTTATAAACATTGTTATAAATATAATTAGATTTATTTTTTTTATCTTCAATTCTCTTCCTTTCTTTTAATTATTTTCAATTTTATCCTTTAAAAGTTTTTCAAATAAATTATTCCAATTTTTTTTAATTTCATTAAACTCATATTTTTTCTGTAATTCTAATGTATTTTTAGTATAATAATCATAATCTTTAAAAACTCTATAAACAGAATTAATAAATTCAGTTTCATCCCAACTTTTATTTAGTAAAATTCCATTTCTATTGTTAACCACAATATCTCTAGCTGCTTCAAATGTATCTCTTAAAATAATTGGCAAGCCCCTTCTTATAGCTTCAATTGTTACCAATGGATATCCCTCGTAATCACTAGCCATTATAAAAATAGATGTTTCATCTAATGCTTTAGCTATATTATTTGTAGGTCCTCTAAAAATAACATTTTCCATTTTTTCTTTATTGACTAACTTTTTTAATTTCTTTAAATCTGGACCATCTCCATAAATTAATAAAGTAAAATCTTTTAACTTTTTCATAGCTAATATTACTAAATCATATCTTTTAGTTCTATTCACTATTCTTCCTACCATTATTAAAATTTTATTTCTCTTCTTCAAATCTTTAAATTGTTCTACTTCACAAGTATGATTTATTATAATAGATTTTTGTTGTGGAAAATTTAATTCTTTTTGAAACCTTTTCATATCATTTTTTGATAAAAAAACAAAATAATCTAGTTCCTTTTTACTCTTTTCTATTAAATTCTGGTTATTTTTATAATGTACTTTCATATAATTATCAAAATTAGTGTGTTGAACTAAAATTTTTTTACACTTGATTCCTTTTAAATTTTTTAATTCTCTCGGTGTACTCAAAATACAAATATCAGGATTTATTTTTTTTAAATTTCTTTTGATAATGTAATTATCTAACTTTCTATTTGTTAATTTATTTATTATTTTATAGATTATTCCCGAACTTCCATATTCGATTACATCATCTATTTTATAAAACTTTTTTTGTTTTGTTCGTGGTGCTAATGTAATTAACTCTTTGGGGAAAATTTTTTTCAATATTCTATTAAAAGTCTGAATCCCACCTAAAGTTCCTGGATGATTACTATCTGTCATAATAACTATTTTCATTTTTTAGTAGATAAACTTAATTTTATCTACTCCCTCCTTTCTCCATGAAATTATTTTCTTATATTTTTATCTAAAATATTTTTTATTCCTGTTATAAATAATTCTCTATGAGCTTCACATTCTATAAAATTAAGAATACTCAATTTTTTACTTTTTTTATAATATAGAACTTTAATCAATATATTTTTAAAAAAATATTTATCTATTCCTCTTAATACCCTAGGAAATCCATACATAAAATACAAATAATTCCAAATATATTCTTCTGAAAATTTTCTATATTCTTCTTCTATAAAATCTTCATTTTTGATGTCTAAAGAACGTTTTTTAAAACTATCTACTATTTCTTTTTCTTCTTTTGAGTTCGCTTTTCTTATCTTATTTTTATCTTTTACTATTGGAATATACTTAATATCTACTTTATCATTATCTATTTCAATTTTAATTAATAAACTAGTATTCCAATATTCATTATCAGCTCCATCAAAAATGAAATTTCCTTGCCCATAGATAATTTTTCCATCTTTATATTTTTCATAACTTCCTATACAATGACTATGCTGGCATACTATTAAATCAGCTCCATATTCAATCATTTTATTACATATTTTTTTTAACATAGGAGAAGGATATCTATAATGTTCTTTTCCTCCATGATATAAAACAATTATATAATCACATTGTTTTTTTAATTTTTGAATATCTTCTAAATTATCTATTAATTCTAATGGATTAATTCCTGCCATTGTATTTGTAGCTATAGAAAATTCTCTTTCACCACATACATATACTCCTATTTTTACTCCTTCTTTTTCCAAAATATGAAATTTTTTCAAATCATTTAAACTATTTCCTACTCCAACATAATCAATATTATTATTTTCTAATATCTCCAAAGTATCTTTTAATCCTTGTTCTTTAAAATCCATTATATGATTATTTGCTAATGTTAATAAACTAGGACTTAACCCTTTTATTCCTTTTACAGTTGTTGGATTAATTTTTAAGTTTGGACCACATTTTAATAACTTTTCATTATTTTCTGTTATAGGAGCTTCTAAATTAAAAATTTTAAAATCCACTTTTTCTAATTCTTCTTTAAGTTCTTTCCCTATTAACTCTTCTATTTGATTATTTTCAAATAGTTCTCTATTACTTTCTGTTGGAACTAAGTCTCCACCAATTATTAAACTTACATTTTTATTCCTCATTAATACCTACTTTCTTTTCAAATCCTGTTTCCAATAACTTCCAATTTTATAATCCCACTCTATTGGTTCAAAATCTTCAAATCCACTACCATGACAAAAGGTTATTTCTCCAAAATAAATCTTATCATCTATATTGAAAATATCTACTCTTACATATTTAAAATCTTCAGATAATTTTTTAGTTATTTCTTTCATCTTTTTCCATTGTTCTTTTTTAATCTTTTTTTCTAAATCATATTCATAAAAATCAAAGGCACTTGTTATTTTTAAATTTAATTTTCTCTGATTTTCATCATAAAAACTTCTTTTATGTTCTATAAATCTATCCCCATCAACTTGTAAAAATATTTTATCCTCATCTATATTAGTATTAAAAATATGAAATTTATAATCTTCTATATTATCTCCTAAATATTTTTCCACAATTATTTTTCTTGGAATATTGCTATAAAATTTCTCCATAGATAAAACTCCATAATCAAATTTTAAACTCATATTTAGTTCTTTTATTATTTTCTTTTTATCAACTTTATTTTTGTCTTTAACTATCTTTACTGTTCCACTATCATGATTAGCTTTAGCTACAAATGAATTAGGTAATTTATCCCATTGTTCTTCTGTTAATTTATCTGTTACTAAATATAAAGGAACTAAATACTCTTCTCCAATCTTTTCTTTTACATACTCTCTTACTCTATATTTATCTGAACATATGGAATATAAAGGATTATTATCATATAATTTTCTAAATTGTATCTTTTGATTGAATGTTTCTGGCTCTCTATTAAAATTTATCTCGTATCCTAGACAGTTTTTAAATTGTTTTTTTATATATTTTTCTTTAGCTTGTATTGATGAATAAAAAGTTTTTAGGTATACTTGCTTCAAATAAAAATAAAAAAATCTTATCCAATAAATATCTTTTAGGTACTCTTTTGCTTTCTTCATTATTTTCACCTTCTCTATTTTTCTATATAAAATTCTCTGTACCATTCAACAAATTTTCTTAATCCTTCTCTTAAGCTTGTTTTAGGTTTAAAATTAAAATCTCTCTCTAATGTACTTACATCTGCATATGTTACTGGTACATCTCCAGGTTGCATTGATACTAATCTTTTATGAGATTCAAAATCATAATCTTTAGGTAATACCCCTTCATTTACTAATTCTTCTTGTAATATAGTTACAAAATCTAGTAAATTCTCTGGACTATTATTACCTATATTGTAAATAGAATAAGGTGGTACTGGTAAGCCATCCTCTCCCACTTTTCTCTCTGGAGCTTTTTCCATTACAGATTTTACTCCATAAACTATATCATCTATATAAGTAAAATCTCTTTTACAGTTACCGTAGTTAAATATCTCAATAGTCTCATTATTTCTTAACTTATTTGTAAAGCTAAAATATGCCATATCTGGTCTACCAGCTGGTCCATATACAGTAAAAAATCTAAGTCCTG
>OGNW01001207.1_pt1 | contig 15387 bp, 14 predicted proteins | sample 1573591 | NCBI WGS metagenome assembly OGNW01 (sample SAMEA2581894, study PRJEB24529) | metagenome | biome: Human gut stool | place: China | collected 2011
ATGGAAAGATGACAATCGTTGACTGGGCACATGCGACACAGGGAAATGCAAGTGCGGATGCAGCTATGACCTATCTTTTGTTTGCACTGGAAAGTCAGGAAAAAGCAGATCTGTACCTGAAGATTTTCTGTAAGAAGAGTGATACAGCAATGCAGTATGTACAGCAGTGGCTTCCGATCGTCGCAGCAGCACAGCTTTCCAAGGAAAATGCGCTTGAGAAAGATTTCCTGATGAGATGGATTGATGTTATGGATTACCAATAGAAAAGAGGCTGAAGATCGGTATTAACAAACCGATTTTCAGCCTTCTTTTTATGTACGTATAAATTTCTACCAGCTCTGGAAGAAAAGATTCCCGCCGACATTGACTCCCGGACGATCGGTAGCACCTGCATACAGGAAGTAGTAGCAGTCAATGACAGAAGAAAGTCTTGCTCCGTTGACTGCGTCCTGGGCAACCTGAAGTGCCAGGCTGGACGGACCGGAATTCAGAACAGAATCAAGTCTTCCGCTCCAGACCGGTTCAAACTGTCCGGTTGCATAGATGACACCGTGAATTGAATTCGGGAAAAGCGGACTTTCCACACGATTCATGATCACGGTCGCTACAGCCAGCATGGAATTATAATCATGTATGGCCTCGCAGTCCAATAAAGCGGCAAAGGTAGTGAGCTCATCATGGGTTGCATCAGAGCCTCCTCCCTGAATGATATCTCCGCCGGAATCCGGTGTAGTCGGAGGTGTCGGAGTCACTGTTGAGTTACCGTCACCGGATGAAGGCTTGTCCGATTTCTGCTGCTGTTGCTGCTGAAATTCCTGCTGTCTTTTTGCTTCCAGTTCTGCAGCTTCCTGTGCTCTAAGTGCTGCAAGCTGTGCCTGAAATGTAGCCAGATCAGTAGAAGTAGCAGCGGCTTTCGCTTCGAGATCAGACTGCTTCTTATCCAGACTTGTCTGGAGTGAGACCAGGGAATCCTGCTGTGCCTGAAGAGTCTTTTCCTCTTCTGCGATTTGATTTTTCGTCTCCTGCAGTTCAGTGAGCATCTTGCGGTCATAGTCGCTGATGTTCTGGATAAAATCTGCTTTGTTCAGAAAGTCAGTCATATCCTCTGCAGAAAAGAGCATTTCCAGAAGTGATGCGCTTCCGGTCTCGTACATATACTTAATACGTGTCTTCATGTCATTATACTGTTGAGCTTCTTTTGCCTGTGCGTCGGCTAAGGAATCTTTTGTCCTTTGAATCTCGCCATTCGTAATCTCAACCTGCATCTCAGTCGTAGATATCTGATCGCTGATGGCGACAAGTTCCTGATTGATACCGGCCAGCTGGCCTGCCAGATCAGAAGTTTTGCTTTCGAGGCTTTGGGTGCTTTCCTCTGCGGAAACAGGGAGAACAGAAAAAGCCATTGCGAGGGAGCAAATAAGTGCAGTACCTGTTTGCAGCCTGCGTTTTAAGCCTGATTTCATAACTTTAATTCCTTTCTATAAAAAAGTCTGTTTCGCTATTATACTATAAATTGCGAAATAACGCAAATTTTGATAAAATAAGTTACAAAACTTTAAGAAAGAGGTTACTGTGAGCAGTAACAGAAAGATGAGGAGTAGGCTTCATGAAAAAGATAAAAATGATAGGACTGGATTTGGACGGGACTTTGCTCAATTCAAAAAAAGAGGTAACTGATCATACAAAGAGTGTACTGGAGGAGGCCATCGCGCAGGGGATCATTGTGCTGGTAGCGACCGGGCGGCCGCTTACCGGTATTCCAGGACAGGTAAGAGCGATACAGGGAATGCAGTATGCGCTGACGACCAATGGGGCGAGAATCTACGATTTGATCCATGAAAAAACGATTCTTTCGCATCCGGTTCCTTATGAAAAAGGAAAGAAAGCGTTGGAAATCACAGAAAAGTATGATACATTACAAGAGGCGTACTTTGACCGGGAGGTATATGCGCAGGAAAATCAGCTACAGGAAATTTGGCGTTATCACAAGAATCCGCATATGTGGGAGTATGTAAGGTCTACCAGGACTGTAGTTCCGTCTATTGTAAAATGGTATGGCGAAGCAGAGCGCGATGCAGACAAACTGCAGCTTATGTTTGCGGATATGCAGGATATAGAGCGTGCCAGAAAAGAGCTGGAAGAGATTCCGGGGCTGGTATTGACGGGATCGCTTGGAAATAACATTGAGATTAATGCTCAGGGAATCGATAAGGGAATTGGAATGATTGAGCTTGGGCACAGACTTGGAATTGACAGAGATGAGATTATGGCATGCGGAGACGGGGACAATGATCTTGAAATGTTAAAGGCCGTGGGATTTGGAGTTGCCATGGGCAATGCAGAGGAAAGTGTAAAAGCGGTAGCAGATTATGTGACGGATACGAATGAGGAAGAAGGCGTGGCAAAAGCAGTCGAAAAGTTTGCTTTGAGATAGGAGGAGAGATATGTTAGAAGCATTAAAAGTAATCATACTGGGGATTGTGGAAGGAATTACAGAATGGCTCCCGATCAGCAGTACAGGACATTTGATCCTGGTAGAAGAATTTGTGAAGCTGAATTTCAGCCAGTCGTATCTGGATATGTTTAACGTGGAGATCCAGCTTGGTGCGATCATGGCAGTTGTTGTGATTTATTTTCACCGGCTGAATCCGTTTTCACCGAAAAAGACAGAAAAGCAGAAAAAAATGACGCTGCAGCTCTGGGTGAAAGTAGTGATCGCTTCCATACCGGCAGGAGTGGTAGGAATCCTGTTTAATGATTTTATTGAAGAAAAATTTAATAATTCTTATGTAGTTGCTACGATGCTGATCGTAGTCGGTGTTCTGTTTATTGTGATCGAGAACAGACACAAAGGAAGGAAACCTCAGATCACCAAGATTTCCCAGATGGGAGTTCCGGTCCTGATCTGGATCGGAGTATTCCAGATGCTTGCTATGATTCCGGGAACTTCCCGTTCAGGAGCAACGATCATCGGAGCACTGGCACTGGGCGTGTCAAGAACTGCAGCAGCGGATTTTACATTCTTTCTGGCGATTCCGGCAATGGCAGGTGCCAGCCTTGTAAAACTTCGTCACTTTGGATTTGACTTTACAGAGACTGAGCTTGGGCTTCTTCTGCTTGGATGTGTTGTTTCATTTGTTGTGTCCATTCTGGCGATCAAGTTTTTATTAAAATACATTCAGAATCATGATTTTAAGGCATTTGGATATTATCGTATCGTACTTGGAATTATTGTGTTCCTATATTTCGGGATTCATGCACTGCTTGCATAAAAATGAATTATATACAAAAAATATACGTATAAAAATGATAATTTATGCATAATTAGTCTTGCAATTTCGTAAAAACATGGTATCATATATGTATAAAATGAATGATTATACAGACTATGTGTATTTTGTTTTGGGAGGAATGAAAGATGAAAATGAAAAAGTTGACAGGAATCGTTCTGGCAGCGGCATGTATGGTTTCGCTTGCAGGATGTGGTTCTTCAGAGAAAAAAGAAGTGAATGTTGAGAAACCGGAAGATCTTAAGACACTGACGATCGGTGTTCAGCAGGGAACGACAGGAGATATCTTAAGCTCCGATCAGGTAGAGAAAGACTCTCAGATGAAGCGTTATCCGAAAGGATCAACTGCAATACAGGCGCTGAAAAACGGAAAGATCGACTGTGTCGTAATCGATTCTGAGCCGGCAGCAAAATTTGGAGAAAAGAATCAGGATCTGAAGATTATCGACGGCGTTTTTGAAACAGAAGAATATGCAATGTGTGTGAAAAAAGGAAACACGGAATTGCTGGATGAGATGAACAAAGCGCTTGAAGAACTGAAAGAAGACGGTACAGTTGATAAGATCATCGGAAACTATATTGGAGATGACACCGGAAAATATCAGTATGAATCTCCGGCAGATGTGGATCACTCCAAGGGAACACTTGTTATGGCTACGAATGCAGAATTTGAACCATACGAGTATCATGAAGGTGACGGAATTGTAGGAATCGATGTGGATCTTTCCAGAGCGATCTGTGATAAAATGGGATATGATCTGGAGATTCTGGATATGGAATTTGATTCTATTCTTCCATCCATTGCAGCAGGAAAGGCAGATTTCGGTGCAGCCGGCATGACAGTGGATGCAGAGCGTCAGAAAAATGCAGATTTCACAGACACATATGCAAATGCAAGCCAGGTAGTGATCGTAAGAAAATAATCACAGAATGGTAATGAGATACAATAACAGGGGTGCGGGACAAAAATCAGGCAGCCCTGTTTTGAACTGTTAAAGAAACATACAAGAGAGGTAAAAACATGAGCTTTTCAGAAAAGTTATATCAGAACTTTATTGAAGATGACCGGTGGCTTTTGCTGGTAAACGGTCTGAAAGTTACGATCCTTGTAACATTGTTTGCACTTTTAGTAGGTGTGATCATTGGTTTTACTGTGGCGATCATTCGTTCTCTGCATGATAAGACCGGAAAATTCAAAATTTTAAATGCAATCTGTAAAGTGTATCTGACCATTATCAGGGGAACACCGAGCATGATCCAGGTATTGTTCATGTATCTCGTTGTGTTCGGGGCTTCTTCCCTGAATTCCATCGTTATCGGAGGGCTGGCATTTGGTATCAACTCCGGAGCCTATGTAGCTGAGATCGTGCGGTCCGGTATTATGGCGATTCCGGAAGGACAGACAGAGGCTGGAAGAAGTCTTGGGCTCAGCTATGGACAGACGATGCGTCTGATCATTATGCCGCAGGCATTTAAAAATGTACTCCCGGCGTTGGTCAATGAGATGATCGTGCTGATCAAAGAGACTGCGATCATCGGATATATTGGAGAACAGGATCTGACAAAGGCGGCAATGGTAATTCAGAGCCGTACATTTGAGGCATTTATTCCATTAATCACAGCGGCAGTGATCTATCTGGCACTGGTGATGCTGCTTACATTCTTTATGAACAAACTGGAAAGGAGACTGCGCACAAATGAACGATAAGAACGAAGTATTGATCCAGGTTCAGGATCTGAAAAAGGCATTTGGAAAGTTGGAAGTACTGCGTGGGATTTCTACAGAGATCAAAAAAGGAGAGGTCGTTGTTGTGATCGGACCGTCTGGATCAGGAAAATCTACATTTTTGCGGTCTCTGAATCTGTTGGAGGTTCCAACAGGAGGAACTGTTTTATTTGAAGGGACGGATATTACAGACCCAAAGACAGATATTGATGTTCATCGTCAGAAGATCGGAATGGTGTTCCAGCATTTCCATCTGTTTCCACATAAGACGATCCTGGAAAATATCATGCTTGCACCTGTGACATTGAAAAAGATGTCGAAAGAAGAGGCAGAGAAAAAAGCAAAAGAACTGCTGCAGAGGGTTGGACTTGCAGACAAGGCAGATGCATATCCGGATCAGCTTTCCGGTGGACAGAAACAGCGTATTGCGATCGTGCGGTCTCTGGCAATGAATCCGGATGTGATGTTGTTCGATGAGCCGACTTCTGCGCTGGATCCGGAGATGGTAGGAGAAGTTCTGGAGCTGATGAAACAGCTTGCAAGAGACGGAATGACTATGGTTGTGGTAACACACGAAATGGGATTTGCAAAAGAAGTTGCCACAAGAGTTGTGTTTGTGGATGAAGGGCAGATCAAAGAAGAAGGAAATCCGAAGGAGTTCTTTGAGCATCCGAAGGATCCGAGACTGAAAGAATTTTTGTCAAAAATTTTATAGAAGAGTGAAAACGAGAACGTATCTCGACTATCGCCTCCTTTTGTGATATAATACAACATCAATGTAATCACAAGAGGAGGCGTTTTCATGAGCTCAAAAGAGTCTGAAAAAGTAAAAAAACATATCTGTCTTGGCATCCTCGCTCATGTAGACGCAGGAAAGACGACACTGTCGGAAAGTATGCTCTATATAAGCGGAAGTATCCGGAAAATGGGACGGGTGGATCATAAGGACGCATTTCTGGATACCTATGATCTGGAACGTTCCAGAGGAATCACTATTTTTTCAAAACAGGCAGTGCTTTCCTGGAAGGATATGGGGATAACTCTGCTGGATACACCGGGGCATGTGGATTTCTCTGCGGAGATGGAGCGGACACTGCAGGTTCTGGATTATGCAGTGCTTGTGATCAGTGGTGCAGACGGAGTACAGGGACATACAGAGACACTGTGGAGACTTCTTGGACAGTACAAGATCCCGGTGTTTCTTTTTGTGAATAAGATGGACCAGGCGGGAACAGACAGAGAACGCGTTCTGGCAGAATTGAAAAAGCGATTTGGAGATCACTGTATTGATTTTGAAAAAGTGTTTGGAAGTGAAAGCAGTGAAGAGGCAGCAGAGCAGCTAGCCATGTGTGATGAAGGGCTGCTGGAGCAGTATCTGGAGAACGGAGAACTTCCGAGAGAGCAGGTAGCAGATTTGATCAGTCAGAGACGGGTATTTCCGTGTTATTTTGGCTCAGCACTGCACACAGAAGGTGTGGAAGAACTGTTGGATGCGCTTGAGAGTTTGACCGAGGAGAGACAGTATCCCGCAAAATTTGGTGCGAAAGTATACAAGATTGGACGGGATGAGCAGGGGAACAGACTGACATATTTAAAAGTGACAGGAGGAAGTATAAAGGTCAGGGAGATCATCACGGATACGGAGGAGAAGATCAATCAGATCCGCCGCTATTCCGGTGCAAAATATGAGATGCTTTCAGAGGTACATGCAGGGGAAGTCTGTGCAGTTACCGGGCTTTCTGATACGTATCCGGGACAGGGGCTGGGAGCAGAGTCGGAGTCTGATATGCCGATTTTAGAACCGGTCCTGAATTATCGGATTGAATTGCCGCCGGATTGTGATATACACAAGATGCTTCTCAATCTGGAAGAGGAAGAGCCCGAGCTTCATATTGTATGGGAAGAGCGGCTTTGTGAGATCCATGCGCAGCTGATGGGAGAAGTGCAGATCGAAATTCTGAAAAGCATTATCTGGGATCGGTTTAAAGTACGTGTGGAATTTGGAACAGGGAAAGTGGTCTATAAAGAGACGATTGAGGATCCTGTCGAAGGGGTCGGACACTTTGAACCTCTGCGTCATTATGCGGAGGTACATCTTTTACTGGAGCCGGGAGAGCGTGGGAGCGGTTTGCAGTTTTTTACAGACTGCAGTGAAGATATTCTCGCCCGTAACTGGCAGCGTCTGATTCTTACTCATCTGGAAGAAAAAGAGCATAAAGGGGTACTGACCGGATCGGCGGTCACAGATATGAAGATTACACTGGTATCCGGTCGTGCTCATCAGAAACATACAGAAGGCGGAGATTTCAGACAGGCGACCTATCGTGCAGTGCGTCAGGGGCTTAGAAAAGCAAAGAGTGTCCTTCTGGAGCCGTATTATGAGTTCGAGATGGAGCTCCTTCCAGAGCACGTGGGACGGGCTATGATGGATATCCAGAAAAGAAGCGGGACATTTGAGCCGCCTGTCGCAGACGGGGAAATCTCCATTTTAAAAGGGTGTGCCCCGGTGTCTCAGATGCGCGGATATCAGACAGAGCTCACTTCGTATACCGGAGGGAGAGGACGGATGTCCTGTCGGTTAAAAGGCTATGAAAAATGTCCGGATCAGGAGCCTATCGTGGAAGAAATCGGATATGACCCTGAGGCAGATCTGGAAAATCCGACAGGCTCGGTGTTCTGCGCGCATGGAGCCGGATTTGTAGTGAACTGGGATGAAGTGGAAGCGTATATGCATCTGGAAAACACGCTGGAGAGCAATGAGGTTTCCGAAGAGAAGAAGCGCCCGGTGGTGCGTCAGACACGCAGTACTTCTTCCCAGATCGAACTGACCCGGGAAGAACTGGATGCGATTTACGCAAGAACACCGGATCCGGTGAAAAAGAACCGGACACCCGTAATGGTAAGGGCAAAAGCACAGCCGGCAGCGGATGATAAGTGGACATCACGCAAAGAAGAAAAAAAGGAAGAATATCTCCTTGTAGATGGATACAATATTATTTTTGCATGGGAAGAGTTAAAAGAGCTGGCAAAGTCAGATTTGAAAAGTGCCCGAGACAAGCTGATGGACGTGCTGTGTAATTATCAGGGATATAAAAAATGTACATTGATCCTGGTTTTTGATGCCTACAAGGTAGAAGGCGGTCCGGGATCTGTGATGAAATATCACAACATTCATGTGGTATATACAAAAGAGGCCGAGACTGCGGATCAGTATATTGAAAAGACAGTCCGCAGGATCGGAAGAAATCATCATGTGACAGTTGCTACATCAGATGCGCTGGAACAGGTGATCATTCTGGGGCACGGCGCAGCGCGTATGTCTGCTTTGGGATTGAAAGAGGAAGTGGAGCTTGCGCTTTTGGAAATTCGAAGAGAACATCTTGGAAAAGCAGAAAATGACAGAAACTATCTGTTTGATTATCTGACAAAGGAAGACGCAAGGCAGCTTGAAAAAGTCAGGCTGGGAGAGATGCCCGGCAAAACAGGAGAAAGATGATTATGAAATATGAGAGAATAGAGCGGGCGACATTTCTGGAACGGCCGAACCGTTTTATTGCGTATGCCAGGATTGCAGGAAAACAAGAGACGATCCACGTGAAGAATACAGGCAGGTGCGCGGAACTTCTTGTGCCCGAAGCAGAGATTTTTGTGCAGGAGAGTGACAACCCGGAGCGAAAGACAAAATGGGATCTGATCGGGGTGAGAAAAGGAAATCGTCTGATCAATATGGATTCCCAGATTCCAAACAAAGTCGTGGAAGAATGGCTGCGTGCAGGCAATTTGTTTCTTGAACCGGTGACGGTTCGCCCGGAGACAACATACGGCAACTCCCGATTTGATTTTTATGTGGAGTCGGGAGAAAAGAAAGCGTTTATCGAGGTCAAGGGAGTGACCCTGGAAGAGGATGGTGTTGTGCGTTTTCCGGATGCGCCGAGTGAGCGGGCAGTAAAGCATATGGAAGAACTGATCCGTGCAAAAAAGGAAGGATACGATGCTTATGTATTTCTGGTGATCCAGATGAAAGGCGTCCGCTATTTTACATCGAATATGGATACACAGCCGGAATTTGGTGAAGTACTGAAAAAAGCAAAAGCAGCAGGGGTAAAGATTCTGGCGTATGACTGTCAGGTGACAGAAGATTCGATCAAAATCGATGAAGAAGTTCCGGTTGTATTAGAGAAACCGATTTTGTGGGAAACCGTAGATCCGATTGTAGCCTGGTATCGTGAAAATAAGCGGGATCTGCCGTGGAGGCATGATGTGACGCCGTACCGAGTGTGGGTGTCTGAGATTATGCTGCAGCAGACTAGGGGGGAAGCAGTGAAGCCGTACTATGACCGGTTTTTAAAGGAACTTCCGACGATCACGGATCTGGCCAATGCAAAAGAGGACCGGCTGATGAAGCTGTGGGAAGGGCTTGGATATTACAACCGGGTCCGCAATATGCAGAAAGCTGCGATCCAGATGGTTGAGCAGTATGGCGGTCAGTTTCCGGAATCATATGAAGAAATCCATGCACTGACAGGAATTGGAAATTATACGGCGGGAGCTATCGGATCTTTTGCGTTTGGAATACCAAAACCGGCGGTGGATGGAAATGTGCTGCGTGTGGTGTCCCGGATTCTGGCAAGCAGAGAAGATATTATGAAAGCCAAAGTCCGTACGGCGATAGAGACGGCACTGGAGGAAGTGATTCCAAAAGATTGTCCGGGAGACTTTAATCAGGGATTGATCGAGCTTGGTGCGATCGTATGTGTGCCAAACGGAGAGCCAAAGTGCGAGATCTGTCCGGCAGCAGAGATCTGCCGTGCCAGAAAAGAAGGAATCGCAATGGAGCTTCCGGTCAAAACAAAAGCAAAGGGAAGAAAAATCGAAAAGAGGACGGTACTTGTATTTCATGACAGTGATACTCTGGCAATTCAGAAACGTCCGGACAAAGGACTTCTCGCGGGATTATACGAACTGCCGAATCTGGAAGGCTGGCTGAGTCAACAAGAAGTGATCGAGTACAGCAAGTCCATCGGGCTTTCTCCGATCCGTATCAAAAAACTTCCGGCTGCGAAGCATATTTTCAGTCATGTAGAATGGCAAATGAAAGGGTATGAGATCCAGGTGGATGAGCTGGAGAAAAACTGCAGCAAGGAAATGATTTTTGCAAAAGAAGAAGTATTAAAGGAAAAGTATTCGATTCCATCTGCGTTTGAGGCATATTGTGTGTGGAAACAAAAATAGATTAGAGTGTGCTCTGTTTTCTTGAATGACTTTTCGATTTGTGATATACTTGGGTGCGAATAAGGAGTGATTATCATGGAAGAAACAACAGGATTATCCAAGCAGCAGAAAAAGTCCATGGAAACAAAGGCAAAGATTTTCAAGGCGGCAAAGCGGATTCTGCAGCGCAGTGGATATGAGACATTATCAATTAAAAATATATGTGAAGAGGCCGGTGTGTCCAACGGCAGCTTTTATCACCATTTCAAAACAAAGGATGATCTTTTGTCTTATTATATCGAAGATCAGCCGAGCATCAATCCGGATCTTCTGGATCTGCCGGAAAATGCAGAGGATGCAAAAAGAACGATCATCCAGGTATATTTAAATTATGTTTCTTATTGCAAGGAACTGGGTGTTGAGTTTATGGCAGGATACTATGATACGAAGAATCAGGCGCTCAATCCGGTCAGCCGGACGGAGCGTCCGTATCCGATCGTGACGGTACAGAACTATGTGGAAAAAGCCATAAAAGAAGGAAGGATTCAGATGAACGTGGAAATCGAGGCATTTACCACGGACATTCGTATGATCGTGATCGGAAATGTGTTTGAATGGTGTCTGCGAAATGGAGAAGCAGATTTTGAGGGAAATATGGCACGTTCGCTCGGGGAATATCTGGACAGTACATTAGATTAGATCCGGAGGTTTCTGGAATGAGATGTTGTTTTATTATAAATCCAAATTCCCGCTCCCAAAGAGGAAGGGCAATCTGGGAAGAGGTACAAAAAGAATTAGAAAAGAGTCAGATAAAATATGAGATTTATCTGACGGAACGGAGAAAAAATGCGACAGCGATCGCAGCGATGCTTACGGCTGACCAGGAGGAAAAGACTCTGGTCGTTCTGGGTGGAGACGGAACGGTAAATGAAGTGTTAAACGGAATACAAAATTTTGAAAATGTGATCCTGGGATATATTCCGACTGGATCCAGTAATGATTTTGCAAGAGGAATGAAGATTCCAAAAGATCCCGTCAAAGCACTTCATCTTGTTCTGCATCCGCAGGCAATACAGAAGATGGATATCGGTGTCGTAGATTATGGAGAGAAAAGCAGACGGTTTGCAGTCAGTGCGGGAATCGGATTTGATGCGATCATTTGTCATCAGGCAAGTGTTTCGAAGTTGAAGGCGGCGCTGAATAAGATCAGACTTGGAAAGCTGACTTATGCAGGAATCGCAATCGACAGATTGATCAAAGATGATTCCGTGCGGGCGGAGGTCGACCTGGACAAAGGAGAGACACAGGTATTTCGAGATACCTATTTTGTGGCAGTCCAGAATCAGCCGTATGAAGGCGGTGGATTTAAATTCTGTCCGGAGGCGGATCCGGGAGACAGAAAACTGGATGTGATCGTAGTATCCGGTCTGAAAAGATGGCAGGTGATCAGAACACTGCTTCTGGCATTTCAGGGAAAACATGTAGGACATAAAGGCATTTCCATTTTCCGGTGCGAAGAAGTAAAAATCCGGTTTTCTCAGGCAAGAGCGGTGCACACGGACGGAGAGGCAGTATTTTTGAAAAAAGAAATCCGGATGCATGTACTGCCGCAGCAGGTGCGGGTGATTACATCATAAAGTGGTGCGAGGAATATGTGGAGATATCTGACAGGATGTATCCTGATCGTAATTGGCGCGTATTTTTATATGATTTTCCCGGGAATGGGAAGAAAACGGGAGATCTGGAAATTCAGAGGAACACAGTGGGCGCATAGAGGGCTGCATGATAAAAAGATCGGAATTCCGGAAAATTCGATGGCGGCTTTTCGGGAAGCAATACGGGCAAACAAAGGAATTGAGTTGGATGTACATCTGACAAAAGATAAGAAGATAGCAGTATTCCATGATGATTCTCTGAAGCGGATGTGCAAAGTCTCCGGAACAATAGAGGAGAAGACATGGGAGGAGCTGAAAAAACTCCGGCTTCTGGAGACTGCAGAGCCAATTCCGCTGCTTGAGGATGTTCTGCATCTTGTGCAGGGGAAAGTTCCGATCCTGATCGAGGTAAAGCTGCTGACAGAAGATATGGAAATCTGCCGTTGTCTGGCAAAGACGATGGAAGATTATAAGGGAACGTTCCTGGTACAGTCATTTAACAGCCTGGTACTGCAGTGGATGAGAAAGAATCAAAAGCAGATTTTGCGGGGACAGTTGTCTTCCGATCTTGTAAAAAGTGAAAAGACACCGCATTATTTTTTCAGATTCTGCGTAAAATATTTATTGAGCAACTGTATCTGCAGACCGGATTTCATCTCTTATAAAATGGAGGACAGCAAGAACCTGAGTCTGTGGATGCAAAAACATATTTTTCATGTACCAATCGCGGCATGGACACTGCATGGAGAAGAGATGCTTCAGCGTGCAAAGAGCAGATTTGATATGTACATTTTCGAAAAAAATTAGAAGAAATAGAAAGAAAATCAAAAGATTTGTTAAGGTTTTATGAATCGCCTTGTTGATTAAAAAAAATCGTGCTATAATCGGGGCAGTTAAAAAGTATTATGTTTTACAAATTAAGGGAGCGGTCAGAATGAACAGGAGCAGTGCATTGAAAAATTTTATAAAAAAATATAAACATGCATGGGTATTCCTGTATGCGTTTATCTATATGCCGTGGTTTATGTATCTGGAAAAGCATATTACAGCAGATTCTGAGTATCATGTGATCCACTCCGTACTGGATGATAAGATTCCGTTTGTTGAGTATTTTATTGTACCGTATCTGCTCTGGTTTGTGTTTATTACTGCGGTATTCCTCTATTTTTTCTTTACAGATGTAGAGGGGTTCTATAAGCTGGCGAAGCTCAGTTTTATCGGAATGACGATTTTTCTTTTGATTTCTACGGTGTTTCCGAACGGACTGACATTAAGACCGGTCGTATTTCCCCGGGATAATATATTTACAGATATGGTCAGGATGCTGTATCTGGCAGATACCCCGACGAATGTATTTCCGAGTCTTCATGTGTTCAATTCTCTGGCTGCATGTATTGCAATCGCACAGAGTGAGCAGCTGAAGAAGCATCCGGTGATCAGCAACGGAGCCTATATTTTAGCAGGACTGATCATCCTTGCGACGATGTTTTTAAAACAGCACTCCGTCATTGATGTGATGGGAGCTGTGCTGATGGCATATACACTATATCAGTTTGTGTATGCGACAGAGAAAAAGAAAGTGCCAAGCGTGTCAAGAAGCAGAGAGTTTGGATAGGAAGTTCAGAGTATCATAACAAGGGTCATTGTGAAATGGAGCAATGGCTCTTTTTGTTGTGCGGAAACAGAAATTGAAAGAACACTGCGAAAATGATACAATGTGGAAAAAGTGTACAATATGGAGGAGTTTATGGGACGACAGAAGATATTGATCGTAGAGGATGATGCGGATATCAGTGCTCTGCTGGTCAAAATTATGGAAGGGGCAGGATATCAGGTGCGGCAGGCATTTTCCGGAACAGAGGCATTATTTTGTATGGAACGGGAATTACCGGACTGTGTGCTGTTGGATCTGATGCTTCCGGGGATGACAGGAGAAGAGGTGTTGGAGCAGATCCGACAGGAACAGAAAAAAGAGATGCCTGTGCTGATCTTATCAGCGAAAGTGTCAGTGCAGGACAAGGTAAAGCTGCTTCGGCTTGGCGCTGACGATTATATTACAAAACCATTTGATCCAGAGGAAGTAATTGCAAGAGTAGAAGCTGCCATGCGGCGTTATACAAAAGAAGCACAGAATATGGAAGCAGAACAGGAGGTTTTTCGATACAAAAATCTGAGCTTATATCCACAATCCCGAAAAGTTGAAGTATCAGGCATTGAGCTTCCACTGACCATGCATGAATATGATATTTTGTATTTGCTGATCCAGAATCCACAGAAGGTATACTCCAGAGAACATCTCTATGAGCAGGTCTGGAAAGGCGGGTACTATGGGGAAGACAATACGGTCAATGTGCATGTCAGCAATCTGCGCAAAAAGATCCAGAAGGCAGACAAAGAAGAATCTTATATTAAAACAGTCTGGGGAATCGGGTTTAAGCTGGAGTAATCTTTATAGTTTCTTTAAACTTTCTTGAGGACTCCTTAAAACAGAAAACGGTATACTACGAATGGAAACAGGGAAACACAAAAAGGAGAAGGAAAGTTGAGAGAACGAGTCATAGAAACAACACAGATTACAAAGACATATGGAAAAGTCCTGGCACTCGATCATGTGGATATCTGCGTAAAGCGAGGAGATATTTACGGGCTGATCGGGGATAACGGAGCCGGAAAGTCAACACTTTTGAAGCTTCTGGCAGGGCATAGTGCGGCATCCACAGGAGAGATCAGGCTGTTGGGAGAACAGGGAGAGAAGGAACTGCAAAGGGCGAGACGGCGCAGTGGAGTGATGATCGAACAGCCGGGCTTTTTCGGAAACCTGACAGTGGAAAATAATATGGAATATTATCGGATCCAGAAGGGAGTTCCGGGAAAAGAAAAAGTAGAAGAGATGCTTCGCATGACGGGCATCTGGGAAAAAAGAAAGTGCCGGTGCAAGACTCTTTCCATGGGAATGAAACAAAGACTGGGACTGGCGATGGCGATGCTCGGAGAGCCGGAGCTGTTGATCTTAGATGAACCGATCAACGGACTGGACCCCAGTGGGATTGTAGAATTCAGACAGCTTTTAAAGCGTCTGAACGAAGAAAAGAAGATCACGATTCTGCTTTCCAGTCATATTCTGACAGAACTGCAGCAGCTGGCAACGGTATATGGCTTTTTAAGTAAGGGAAGATTACTGGAACAGATCACTGCGGAAACCCTGCATGAACGATGTACGGATTCTGTGGAGATTACAGTGTCAGACGTGCAGCAGTATGCCGTATTTCTGGAAGAACAGTTATCAGGAGAAGGATACAAAGTACTTTCGGATGGGAAAATCCGTATTGTAAATCCAAAACAGGATATTGAAGTCTACAGCAGGCTTGCAGCAGAACATGGAATTTTTATCCGGGAGCTGACCAGAAAACAGGCATCTTTGGAAGCGTATTACATGAATCTGAAGAAGGGGGGGAATCAGGGATGTTAAATTATATAAAAAGTGAATGCTACAGAGTGATACACA
>OGNW01001226.1_pt1 | contig 15193 bp, 8 predicted proteins | sample 1573591 | NCBI WGS metagenome assembly OGNW01 (sample SAMEA2581894, study PRJEB24529) | metagenome | biome: Human gut stool | place: China | collected 2011
TTAAGTGCTGTAAACATTGAGTTTATCTTGATAAAAAAATTGACAAATAAGGAGGTTAAGTATGGAAATAGAAGAGGATAGTATAAATTAAAATTTTAATATTTGTTTTTTTAATAGATGTATTGGAGGATTAAATATGAAGAATAATTTAATGACTAATTCAATTATTTTTACATATATTCTATTTTCAGCTAATACTTTAATATTTTCAGCAGACATAGTAGTTGATAAAAACAAAACACCTAACGTAGGACTTGACAAAGCACCAAATGGAGTAACATTAATCAATATAAACCAAAGCAATCAAAATGGTGTATCTCATAATATTTTTAAGGAATTTAATATAGGAAAAGATGGAGTTATTTTAAATAATGGAAAGGATTTTTCAAATTCTCAATTAGGAGGAATAATATATGGAAATCCTAATTTACAAAATGGAAAAGAAGCTTCTTTAATTTTAAATGAAGTAAGTGGAGTAAATAAAAGTAAACTTGAAGGATTTACAGAGATTACAGGTAAGAAAGCTGATTACATATTGGCAAATCCTAATGGAATATATGTAAATGGAGCAGGTTTTATTAATATGGGAAGAGTAACTCTTACAACAGGAGTTCCAGTAGTAAATAACTTTGGAGCATTAGAAGGGTTTGATGTGGAAACAGGAACAATTGTAGTAGGATCATCAGGACTTGATACAAGAAATATATCAAAGTTTGATATGATAGCAAGAACAGCAGAACTTCAAGGTGCAGTGTATGGTGGAGAAAAAGTCAGTATGGTTCTTGGAAGAAATACTTATGATTATAATACTGAGAAAGTTACAGCAAAAAATGATGATGGAAAAGAAAAACCTAAATTAGCTCTTGATGCAAAATCTATGGGGTCATTATATGCAGGAAGGATATATTTAAAATCAACAGAAAAAGGCGTTGGTGTAAATAGTGAATCAACAATGCTTGCAGATGTAGGAGATTTTGTAATAGATGTGAATGGAGATTTAGTTTTAAAAAATGCTCAAGCAAAACAAAATATAGATTTAAAATCTTCTAATACTAAAATTAAAGAGAAATTACTTTCAGAAAAAAGTATAAAAATAAAAACAGATAGAATAGAAAACTTTGGAGATATAGCTTCTAATGAAAAATTAGTAATTGAAAGTAATAATGTAGTAAATAATAAAAATATAGTATCAGATAATGTAGATATAAAAAGTTCAAAAAATATAGAGAATAATGGAACAATGTATGGAGAGAAAGAAGTAAAACTTTCTTCAAATAATATAAATAATAATGCTGATATACAATCAAAAGGCTTAATAGATATTGATGGAAATATAGAAAATAAAAAAAATATAATATCTGAAGAAAAAATAGATATATCAGGGGAATTGAAAAATAAAGGGAATGGGTATATCTATAGTAAAAATTCAGAAGTTAAAGGAAATGTTAATAATGAAGGAACTATTACATCTTTAGAAAATATTGATATTATTGGAGATATAAAAAATAGTAATACTTTAGCTTCTGGAGAAAAAATGTCAATAACTGGAAATAAAGTAGAAAATAGTAATATTCTATCTTCAAAAGATGTAAATATAACAGCAAATGATATAAATAATACAGGTAAACTTACATCAGAAAGTTTAAATATAAAATCAAAAAAACTAAATAATTCAAATACTATTTATGGAAAAAATAAAATTATTTTAAATGTAGATGAAGAAATTACAAACTCTAAGCTTATTCAATGAACAGGTAATATAGATATAATTTCTGATAAAGTAGTCAATGAAGGAGATTTATTTAGTGAAAATGATTTAATATTAAATTCTTCAATATTGGAAAATAATGGACAAATTATTTCTGATGGAAAAGGAACATATAATGTTAATAAAACAATAAATAAAAAAATCATTCAAGGTGATGGTCTTCAATTTGAAAATGTAGAGAATACAGGTAGTATTATATCTAAAAAAGAATTAAGTATAAATTCTTTAGATAATACTGGAATAATTTCAGGAATAGAAGATATTACATTAGGAGAAACAATTAATCAAAGTGAGGGAAAAATTGTTTCTGATAATAATATTTCAATAAAAACATCACTAAAAAATGATGGAATTTTATCTGCACAAAAAAATATTACATCAGAAAACATAGAAAATACAGGTAAGATACTATCTAATGCCAATATAAAATTTACAGAGTTAAATAAAAATCAAGGAATAATAGAAGGAAATAATATTGAAGTTATTAATAAAACAAAATTAGATAATGATTCAGGAGAAATAAAAGTATTTAATGATGATTCTGTTATAAAAGTAAAGGCAGATGAAATATCAAATAAAGAAGGAATTATTGGTTCTCAAGGAACACTTGATATTGAACTTAATAAAGATTTAAATCTTGATGAAGGAAAATACATAGGAAATAAAGAGATAAAAATAAAAGCAGATAACCTTATATCTGAAAATGATTTTGAAAGTGCTGGAAATATAGAAATAAATTTAAATAATGATTTTAGAAATAATAATAGATTTGTTTCTGGAGGGAATCTTGATATAAATGCTTCAAATATGATAGTAGAAAGTTCAAGTACACTGGGAAGTGCAGGGAAATCTACTTTTTCTTTAAAAGGTATATTTAAAAACTTAGGAGAAATTATATTTGGAAAAGGTCGTAGTGAAGTAAATGCAAAAGAAATAGAAAATCAGGGATTTTTAATATCAAATGATAATATGGAAATAGTATCAGATAATATTGAAAATAGCGGTCAAATAGCTTCAGCAGGAGATTTAAATTTAACTTCTTCTAATAATATACAAAATAAAGAAAATTCATTGATATTTTCTGGAAAAGATATGAATTTAACAGCAGAAAATAATATTATAAATGAAAGAGCTGAAATATATTCTAATGGAAATATAGAAATTTTGGCTGGAAATAATATTGATAATACAGTTGCAAGTATAGAATCTCTTCAAAATATAAGATTAGAAGCTAAAAATATAAATAATATAGGTGAACTTACAGGTGATTATACAAAAAAAGTTGTAAGTGGTAGCCAAAGTAGTATAGATACAAGTAAATTGGATTTAACTGATGTAGATAGAAAATTGCAAGAAGGTTTAGATCATGCAAGTAGAAAAAGTAAACGTTGGACAGGAGAAAAATATCTTGATAGTGCTGAAGAAGGAGTAAGTAATTTTGTAAGTAATACTTCTAATATAAAATCAGCAGGTAATATAGATATAAATGCTTCAAATATCCATAATAAAGAAGGAAATATCACAGCAAATAAAGATATAAATATTACAGCAGATACACTAATAAATGATAGAGATTACAGGGATATAGATATTATATTAAACTTTAGAAGAGATTATAAATACAAGAAAAGAAGCCATAAAACAGGACATTCAAAAATTTATGCTTCTACTACAACAAAACAAAGATTATATGGAGATAAAACTTCTAATATAACAGCAGGTGGCAATATGAACATTATTGCTGAAAAAATTGGAAATGGAGAATATACATCAGGAACAGCAAGTATAGATTCTAAAAATCCAATAACACATGGACTTATTTTTAATGATAAAAATGATATTAAAAAAGATGGAACAATAAAAGTAGAAGATTATATGAAAATTCCTGAAGGAGATAAAGGTTTATTTAAAATAAATGAAGATTTAATTTCAGAAAATGAAAATATAAATCTTGATAAAAGAACTGAACCGGGCTTTTCTTATTTAATTGAAACAAATGTAAAATTTATTGATAAAGGTTATTATTTAGGTTCTGAATATTTCTTTAGTAGAATTAATTTTAATCCTGAAAAAGATATAAGACTTTTAGGAGATTCATTCTATGAAACAACAATAGTTAATAAAGCTATATTTGAATCTACAAGAAAAAGATATTTAAATGGTGCAACAAGTGATAAAGAACAAATGCAAATTCTTTATGATAATTCCATAAAAGCTATGGAAGATTTTGATTTGTCAATAGGTGTAGCATTAACTCCAGAGCAAATAAATAATCTTAAAAATGATATTATTTGGTATGTTGAAGAAGAGGTTCAAGGAGTGAAAGTCTTAGTTCCAAAAGTTTATTTATCTAAAGAAACTTTAGCAAGTCTTTCAGATGTAAAAGGAAATGAAATAAGTGGAGGAAAAGAACTTAATATTTCAGCATTAGCTATAAATAATACAGGTTCTCTTCTTGGAGAAAAAGGAGTAACAATAAAAACTGATAATCTTATAAGTGAAAGTTTAAGAAATGGAGCATATGCTTCTATTGAAGGAGAAAATATAACTATTGTTTCTAAGAATGATATTGTAAATAAAGGTGGAAGTATTATTGCAGATGAAAATATAATACTAAATACAGAAAATGGAAATATAGTTAATGATACAAAAGTTCATATTAATGATAATACTTATAAAGATACAGTTACAGATATAGTAGGAAAAGGAGTTATAAGTGGAGAAAATATAATAATAGATTCAGGAAAAGATTTTAGTAATGCTGGTGGGGAAGTTTTAGCTAAAGATACAGTTAATATTAAAGCAAGTGAAAATATTAATCTTGATTCAGTTGAAACAGTAACACAAAAGCAAACAGGAAGCAGTAAAAATTATACAATAAATAGAAAAGAAGAAAATATAGGAAGTAATATTTCAGGAGAAAATATTAATCTTGAAGCTGGTAAAAATTTAACAGCTATTGGTTCAGATGTTGTAGCAAATAAAGATTTGAATGTAAAAGCTGGTGAAAATATTAATATTGTTGGTTCTGTTGATAGTGAAAGTACAGAAAAGCATAAAAGTTCAAGTGGATTCTTTAAGAGTAAAGAAAGTATTGATATAAAATATGATGAAACAATAAATGTAAGTAATTTTATATCAGGAAATAACATGAATGTAGAAGCAGGAAATAATATAAATGTAGTTGGAAGTAATGTTGTAAGTGATAAAGAACTTAATCTTGAAGCTGGTAATAATGTAGTAATTTCTTCTGGACTTGAAGGAAGTTCTGAACACCATGAAAGTATAAAGACAGGATTCTTAGGATTATCTGGAAGATATGAAAAAGATAAAGAAATAAATTATAAAAATGTTGGTTCTTATGTTGGTGCTACTGAAGATATTAATATCAAAGCTAATAATAATGTAAATGTAATAGCTTCAGATGTAGAATCAGGAAAAGATATTAATATATCAGCAGGAAAAGATGTTAATATTGTTGCAGGTGATGACATTACTAAGAAAGAAAGTGAAAAGCATAAAACTAAAACAAGTATTTTTGGTTCTGTTAAAGATCTTAATTTTGAAGTTGGATTAAAAACAGAAGCTTCAAAGAATCAAAGTACAAGCCTTGATACTAAAGTAACTGGAAGTAATATATTAGCAGGAGGAGATGTTAATATTTCTTCTAATAAGGATATAAATATAGAAGCAAGTAATATTGAAGGAAAGAATACAAATCTTCATGCAGAAAATGAGTTGAATATAACTGGTCGTGATGAAATCCATAGTAGTACAATAAAAAATGAAAAAGAAGAGATAAAAATAACAGCAGGTGTGGATTTAGGAGGAATAAAAGATACAGTAGATTCAGTTGTAAATATGGTAGAGAGTGCAAAAGATCTTCCAGAAGCAGTAGGAGTAGTAAAGGATCTTGCTAGTGGAAAAGACATAAATGAATCTCTTGAAGGAAAAGAAGAATCAATAGAAGCAGTTAATAATTGGCTAAATGGTCCTTCAGATGGAGGAGTAAGTGCAGGAATATATGCTGGAGCAGAAATATCTAAAGATAAATCAGATACTAATATAACAAATACTGTTGGAAGTACAATAATTTCTGATAATGATGTAAATATGAAAACAGATAAAGGAGATATGAATTTTGAAAGAACAGATATTTACGCAGGAAATGATATTAATATTGATTCTGGAAAAGATATAAATATTTCTAGTGGAAAAGACAAAACTGATACTAATTATTCTTCTGAATCAGTAAATGGAAAGATAGATATATTAACAGGTCAAGTATCAGGAGGAATAACTACAAGTAAAGGTGAAAGTAGTGAAGAAACTAATAATAATTCTCATTTCTATGCAGAGAATAAAATAGATATTTCTGGAAAGGATATGGATATTAAGGGTGGAAATATAGAAGGAGAACATGTCAATATAGATGTGGATAACCTTAATGTTGAAAGTGTTCAAGATAAATCTTCATCATCAGATAAGAGTATTAATATTCATGGAAGTACAGATAATGAGAGAAATACATCAACAGGGGCAGGAGTAAATATAGGAAAATATGATAAAGAGTGGGTAGAAGATCAAAGTTCAATTATAGGAAGAGAAGATTCTAATATTAAAGTAGAAGGAAATACTCATCTTGAAGGTGGACTTTTAGGAGGTAAAGATACTACTCTTGATACAGGAAGTTTGACTTATGAAGATATAAAAGATCATGAAAAAGGAACAAATATAGGAATTAATGAAGATGTATCAAAAGGTCAAAAAGATAAAGGTTCTAATAATTACACAACAGAAGGAAGTTATAGTGCAACAAACAGAGAACAGATAACTCATGCTACAGTAGGAGATGGAACAATCATTATTGGAGGAAAAGAAGAAAATCCTGAAGGACTAAATAGAGATGAAGAAAAAGCTCAAGAAATAACAAAAGATGTCCATGTTGATGAAATCCATATAAAACATGAAACTGAAACTAGAGATTGGAATGAAGTTAAAGATATAATGACAGAACATGGTGAAGAATTAGATAAAACTTTTGATAAAATTTATACAGCATTAGGTAAAAAATATGAATATAATCTTTCTGAAAAATTTGATGAGGTATGGAATGAATTAGAATTGGTAGTAGGAAAGGATTTAAAACAAGATATAATAGGTCTAATTCCAACAGAAAGAAATAATGGAGGAATATTTGAGCAATCTATAACAAAAGCAGAAGGAGAATTGCAAAATCAAAAAATGATAAAAGTAGGAGAAAATCCAGATGGTTCTTTTATAGTAGATGTAACAATAGATACTCCAAATGGAGAAGTAACAAAACGTGGAACATTTGCCAATGGTATGTTGAACTATGAAGATACAGTAGGAGTATCAGGAGCCAATCAATCTCTTCCTCCAGAGATAAGAAATGCTTTAAGTAATGGAGAAACAGTAGAATTTACAACATATACCAACCCATCACATGGAGCAATAGGAGATTTAGCTGAAATTGTAACAGACTTAACAGGATATTATACAGATGGAAAAATAATGACAGGAAATGCTAAAAAATTAGCAGATAAAATAAGAAAAAATCCAGATATATTAATAGACTATACAGCTCACAGTCAGGGAACAATAACATCAGCTAACGCAATAATAGACATTATAAATAGTGGTGATGGAGATATATTAAAAGGAAAGAAAATAAGATTTAATGGAAGTCCTTTACAACTTGATAAAATGGAAAAATTATCTAAAGAATATGGTTTTGAATTTGAACATGTAGATAATATGAGAGATCCTATTACAAATATTATTGGAACTAATAAACCTAATTCAGAAAATGAAGGACATTCAACAAGTGGAAATGAGTCAAATAAAGGATATAGTAAATATCAAAAGTACAATAAGAATGAAAAAATATATAAAACAGAAGTCAGTGATAAAGATTTCCATAATGTAGATGAAATAAGAAAAGTTAATGGAAAAGATACAAATTCTAAAACAAGTCAAAAATTAAAGGAAATAAAAAATAAAATTTTTGATAAGAAAGAAGGTAAAAAATGATGAAAAAAATATTTTTTATATTTATTATATTATTAGCATTTACAAATTGTGCAGGTTTGTATAAAATTGAAACTTATAAAATAAAATTTGTAGATAATAAATATGATTATGAAAGAAATCATAATATTCTTTTTTTGACTGAACCAATAGGAAAAAGTAAAAATAATTATAATCTTGGAAGGATTTATTTAGAAATAGAAATTCCAAATTATGATATTCCAAATTATATTTATAATGATTTATTAGTTATAGTAAAAAGTTCTAAAGAAAATTATTTTTTAAATGGAAAAATCATAGTTTCTGAAAAAGAAAAATATAATAAACCAGAGATTTTAAATGATGTAATAATTACTAAAAAAGATGGAGAAAAAATAATAGTAGATAAAAATAAAATAAGATATACTTATAAAGAAAATCCTGATACAGATTTTAAAGAGGCAAGAATACATCTTCCAGAAGTATTGTCAGGTCCTATAATATTAGAATTAGGTAGAGTAAAAATAGGAGATGAAATATATAATGTACCTAAAATTTATATGCAGAAATATAGAGTAACAGAAAGTTATAGTTTGGTAGGAGCTATGTTGGAGGAAGGTGGGGAACATCTTCCGGGATATCATAGTGAAAAATGGATAGATGAGTAATTTAAGAGTAGCCTGAATATCTTCAGGCTACTAAACTAGTAGAAAATAAAAAATAAAATTTTTTATGTAAAAGAAGGTAAATAAAATGAAAAAATTTATAATTAAATTATTTATTTGTGTAATAATTGTATTTAGTTTCACAGGTTGCTATGTTTTATCAAAAAAATACTCATATAAAGTAAATCCTAATGATAACTCTTCAAATTTTAGCAAATATATGGGTATATATGGAGCTTTAACAGATAATTATGATAAAGATAGTCCAATAGAAAGTATATCAATTTATCCAATAAACTTTAGCAATAAAAAAACATCGGAAAAGGTAGAACTTTTAAGTAATAAAATAAAAGTAGTATATGAAGGGAAAGAATATTATTTAAAAATAGCAAAAAATAAAAGAACAATATTTCCTTATGAGGAGGGAATAATTTTAAAAGAAGGAGCAATAGTATATTTTGGTAAGGTAAAGGTTGATGATAAAATGATAATTGAGATACCACCTATAAGATTAAAGCAATTTGTACATGTAACTAGTTATAATCCAATAGCAGATGGACTTAATATTGATACAACAAAAGATGTTTATGAAGGTCCTTTAGATGAATATAAAGGAAGATAAAATTTGAATATAGCCTGAATATTTTTTAGGCTACTAAACTTTTTATCAATGGAGGAAAAGGTTATGAAAAAATTGTATTTATTAGTAATTTTGGTTATTTTAACAGGTTGTACAATGCCATATAATAAAGTAAATTATAGAATTAGACAAACTGATGGAAAATATGGATATTATACAGACAGCCATTATTCAAATAAAGTTTTTTTAACAGCACCAAAAGGAAATCAGGAAAATAGAAGAGAAAAAGGAAGAATATATATAGATTTAAGGATAGAAGATAATAATAGGATTGTAATAAAAAGTAGTAGAGAACATTATTATGTAGATATTCAATTTATGGAATATACAGATAGAATTTTAAAAAATACTTTTGGAGAAAATACAGTTGTTAATTGGGACATAAATATTCCAAAAGAAGAATTTGAGTATCCAGAAATTTTGAATGATATAGTGATAATAAAAAATAATGGTAAAAAAATAATAATACCTACTGAAAAAGTTATTTATGAATACACTGAAAAAAGAAGTTCCATATTTGATAAGGAAAAAAAATTTACAACAAGAAAAATCATAGTAAATTTAGAAGAAGAACTATATGGACCTATAATTTTAGAAATTGGAAAAATAAAGATAAGAAATAAAATATATGATGTTCCTAAAATTTATATGCAAAAATATAAGGGAACATATGAGTTATTATCAAGTGAACATCCAAATCTAAATAGTAGAAGATGGAAAGATAAATAAAAGTTAAAATTAAATAGGTAGCGTAAGAAATTTTGTGTAAATAAAAAATTTAAAACCTCTCTTGATTATTAGTTAATTATGTCGCATAATTATATTAATATCAAGGAGGTTTTTTATGTCTATTTTACCTAAAGAAACTATTAGAGAAATTATTAAGTCTCAAAATTTTAAATCTGCTAATGATATCCATTCTTTTCTTAAAGATATCATAAAAGATTTCATTCAAGAATCTCTTGAAATTGAACTAGATTCTCAACTTGGCTATGAGAAAAATGATAAAAATTTCATTTCTGACAATTCTAGAAATGGTTATTCTAAAAAGAAAGTTAAATCTTCTTTAGGAGAAATTGAACTTGATATCCCATGTGATAGAAATGCTGAGTTTGAACCTCACATTGTACCTAAGTATTCGTGTGATATTTCTAACTTAGAAGAGAAAATTATTTCTATGTATGGACTTGGTATGGTTACTAGAGATATTAGCAAACATATCAATGAAATTTATGGAATTGATGTTTCTGCTGAAATGGTAAGCAAGATTACTGATAAATTAATTCCTAGCATTGAAAAATGGAAAACTAGAACCTTAGAAGATATTTATTATTTTGTATTTCTTGATGCTATTCACTTTTCTGTAAGAGAAGATAAATCAACAGTAAAGAAAGCAGCCTATGTTGTACTAGGAGTGGATCAGGAAGGAAAAAAAGATATATCGGGAATCTATATTGGAGCTAATGAAAGTTCAAAGTTTTGGCTAATGGTATTAAATGATTTAAAAAGCAGAGGAGTAAAAGATATATTAATAACTTGTGTAGATGGTTTAACAGGGTTTAAAGAAGCAATACAAGCAGTTTATCCTCAAACAGATATTCAAAGATGTATAGTTCATCAAATTAGATATACACTAACTTATGTAAGTTACAAAGATAAAAAAGAATTTAGAAAAGATTTAAAAACAATTTATACAGCGCCAAATGAAGAAGCGGGTTATTTAGCTTTACAAGAAGTGAAGGAAAAGTGGGAAAAGAAATATCCGTACTCATTGAGAAGTTGGGAGAATAACTGGAATGAGTTAAAAACATTTTTTAAATTTAGCCCAGAAGTAAAAAGAATAATGTACACAACAAATGTAATAGAAAATTTAAATAGAATTTTTAGAAAAGCAACAAAAACAAGAAATAGCTTTCCAACAGATATGGCGTTAATGAAGATATTATACTTATGTACAATGAATTTAACAGAAAAATGGAAATTAGGATATGCAAGAGACTGGTACTTAATTAGAGGACAATTGGCAATAGAATATGAAGAGAGACTGAAAAACATCTAAGTTCTTCAGTCTCTACTAACTAGGTTAATTTCTAATAATCAAGAGAGTAAATACACAAAATTAATTACACTCTCTTTATTTCTTTAGCTTTTTATTTGAAATTATTTAAATTGTAATATTTTTAAAAATAGCTGCTTTCTATATAAAATAAATAAAGATAATTTATAATATAATTAATTGAAAATTCTTGAATTATTGGAGATTCAAATTCTTTATAATTTAAACTAGAAACTAGTAAAGTAATTTCATTATTATAATTAGAATCTTGTTTTGAAGATATATATATTGTTTTTATTTGTTTTTTTCTTAATATTCTTTTAATCCTATTAATTTGAAAATTATTATTTGAAAAGCTTATAATAACAACTAAATCATCTGGTTTTATTTGAGTAATTATATTATTTTGCGAAGAAATTGTCAAAGGACATATTGTATTTTTTCCTAATCTCATAAATTTTTCACTTATATTTTGAGCAAGAATATTTGAAAAAGATGTTCCAAAGAAAAAAATCTTTTTAGCTTCTTTAATCCAAAATATTGCGTTTTTAATTTTTTCTATATCATTGGCTTGGCTAGTTTCCTTCATTGCTTTAAATAAGTCAGTTATATAAGATTCATTTAATGTTCTTTGGTTTGTAGGTTTTACAATTTCTTTTTCCTCTAAAAAATTGTTGTATATTCTACATTCTTCTTTTAATGTTTTAAAATCACTACCATTAATTCTTTTACAAAATCTAGAAATAGTAGATGTTGATGTATTACATCTTTGAGCTAGTTCTTTTATAGAAAGGTCTGGAATAATTTTATGATTATCCAAAATAAAATTAGCTATAATTACTTCTATTTTAGGAAAAAGTTCATTATTATCTCGACATTTTTTTAAATTTGAAAAAAAAGAATACATATAAATCTCCTAGTTATTCATGTTTTAAAAATTCTCTCATCTCTATCTTTAATAAATTTGCCCTATTTCCATAAATAATTTGAATTCCATTTTCAACTAAAACAGCTCCACTAGCACCTAAAGATTTTTCAAAAATTTTCAAGTCATTAACTTTTGAATTATCTTCTAAAGTTAATCTAAGTCTTGTAAAACAAGCATCTACCTTTTTGATATTCTCTTCTCCGCCAACTGCTTCTATTATTTCTTTTAGTAATTTGGTTGAAATATTTTTATTTACACTAACCTCTTCAAAATTTTCTTCATTACCAGTTTCAAAATTTTCTTCTCTTCCTGGAGTTTTTAAATTTCTTTTTTCTATATATATTTTAAAAGTAAAATAATATAATATAAAATATATAGGTCCTACTATTAAAAGATAATACCAATGAGATCCTTTATCTGAGTTTAGTATACCATTAAATATAAATGAAAGTAAAGGTCCTCCAAAACTAGATGGCCCTGGAATATTTATTTCTAAAATATAAGTTAAAATATATGCTATTCCAGCATAAAAAGAGTGAATTATAAATAACATTGGAGCTATAAATAAGAATGAAAATTCTAATGGTTCTGTAATTCCCATTAAAGCACATGGTAACACTGCTGCTGTCATTAAAGCAGCTACTTTCTTTTTATTTTTTGGTAATGATGTTTTATAAATAGCTAATGCAGCTCCAGGTAAACCAAACATAGCAAATAAAACTTTTCCATTCATTACGAATCTTGTAATATTTATATCAAATTTAGCTGTTGGTGAACTTAACATTGCATTATATATATTTACTGCACCTTCTACCATAACTCCATCTATATTTAAATATCCTCCTAATTGAGTAAAAAAGAATGGAAGATAAATAAAATGGTGTAATCCAAATGGAAGAAGTAATCTTTCAGATAATCCATATATAAAAGCTCCACTAGCACCTATTGAATTAATTATATCAGAAGATTTAATTAACAAATGTTGAATAGGTGGAAAAATAAAAGCTAAAATAATTCCTAAAATACTTGAAAAAATAATTGAAAGTGCTGGTATTGATCTAGTTCCATTAAAGATAGATAATATTGCTGGTAACTGTATTTTATAGAATTTATTATGGATATGTGCTATTAAGAATCCAACTAAAATTCCACCAAAAACACCTGTATCTAAAGTTAATACTCCTAATATTTGTTTTTGACCTATTAATAAATTTTTAGGATCTAAATTTCCTGTATAAATAAGGAAATTTCCTAATATTGTATTCATTGTCATATATCCTAAAAAACCACTAAGAGCTGCTGTTGCCTTTTCACTTTTTACAAAACCATAAGCTATACAAATTGCAAATATTACTGGAATATTATTATTTACCACATTTCCTGCATCTTTTAAAATATTAAAAAATATAGTTAAATTTTTTAAAAAAGGAAATAATTCTAATATTTTTGGATTTGTAAAACCACTTCCAATTCCAACTAAAATTCCTGCTATTGGTAATATTAAAACAGGAGCCATTAATACTTTTCCCAATTTTTGAAATTCACTAAATAATCTATTTTTATCCATTTTTCCCCCTAAATTAATAAGATTTTTTTTCTAATCTTGGCCAATATTCTCCATTAGCTTCAATAAAGTCATCTAAAATAGCTTTAGCAATATTTGTTGATGGAATTGTTTTATTTATTGCTATTGCTTGAAGAGCTTTATCATAAGAATTCTCAAAATATGCATCTACAGCTAATTTTTCTGAAGCAGCTTGATTTTCTATTAAACCTTTATAAAAAGTTGAAATAGGCTTTCTTGAAATTGCTTCAGGTCCCCAGCTTCTTAAGTAAGCAGGAACTTCTACCATTACATCTGATGGTAAATTAGGTATTGCTCCATTATTTTCTACAATAACTAAATATCTATACCCTTTGTTATAAGCAATAGAAGCTGCTGCATCTACTATAAAATCTCCAAAAACAGTAAATTCTTGTATTGGGCTTTTATATTCAGATGGATTTGCTAAATATTTTTGATATTCTTCTATCATCTCTTTCTCTCTACCATTGATCACCATATCAGCTCTTGTATAACTAGGGTCCATTTTTTTTACAACATCAGATGAATATAAATAATATTGTAAATAACTATTTGGTAAATATTCAGGATAATCCTTTATTATTTCAGCATATTGTTTCCAAGTTTTTTGCCAATCCTTGTCTTTATGATGTTTATCACTACATGCTGTCATTCCATTTTCTAAAATTAATTTTCTTAATTCTGGTAATCTATCCTTTCCTGTTTTATCATATAATGCTGTAAACCAACCAAAGTGATTAAGTCCAAAATATTCAGGGTCTAATTCTGTCCAATCTTTTAGCCCTAGCATTTTACTATATGATAATAAAATTGCAACTGGCATATCGCAGATATTTAAAATTCTTTCATTTCCAAATTCTCTTCTTGTTGCTTCTGCTACTACAGCAGCTGGATTTGAATAATTTAAAATCCAACAATTAGGTGAATATTTTTTTGCTTGTCTTATAATTTCTATAACAGCTGGAATTGATCTAATTCCATAAGAAATTGATCCTCCTGGCCCACAAGTTTCTTGTCCTACAACACCATATTTTAATGGAATTTTTTCATCACAGCTTCTCATCTTTAGACCACCTTGTCTTATTTGAGCAAAGACAAAATCAACATCAGTAAAAGCTTCTTTATAATCAGAGGTACTTATTACTTCTAAATTTTCATATGCTTCTTCTATAAACTGAGTCATAATCGATTTTACCATATTCATTCTCTCTTCATCGATATCAAAGAGAATCAATTTTTTTAATGGAAACTCTTCTTTTTTTTGTAATAAACTTTGGATTATTCCAGGAGTATGAGTACTTCCTGCTCCTACAATTACAACTGTATTTTTTTTCATTTTTTCCTCCTACTATTTTTTATTTTTTTATATTTTTATAATAGCATAAAAAAAATTTACACGTCTAAAATTTTCATTTTTTGAAAATTTTATTTTTATATGACCGTTTAATAAACTGAAATTCTTTATTTATAATAAAAAAAGCTGAGTAGCATTAAAAAAATGCTTTACTCAGCTCTCTTTTT
>OGNW01001246.1_pt1 | contig 14927 bp, 15 predicted proteins | sample 1573591 | NCBI WGS metagenome assembly OGNW01 (sample SAMEA2581894, study PRJEB24529) | metagenome | biome: Human gut stool | place: China | collected 2011
GTAACAGTGCCTTCCTCGGAGACAGAAGAAGCACTTCGCGAGACATCAGGGAAGATTGTGGAAGCGGTTGTTTCGGTATTGGAACAGACTCCGCCGGAGCTGTCTGCCGACATTCTGGATCGGGGGATTGTTCTGACTGGCGGTGGGGCAATGCTGCGAGGTCTGGAAGAGCTGATAGAGGAAAAGACAGGTATCAATACAATGACGGCAGAAGATCCGATGAAAGTAGTAGCGATCGGAACCGGACAGTTTGTGGAATTTATGAGTGGCAGGAAGGATTTCTGAGAAGAAATCAGGATGGGACAGGCTGCTTCGGCAACAGAATGAAGATTCTGTATGTCGGGGGAGTCTGTCTTCTATTGTAGGACTGTTAAACAGAAAAAATATGCAAGAATACATGTATACAATGTTGAGGCTGCATAAAATGGGAGGAAGAAGTGGAGATTGTAACAGGATACGTGGAACATATTGTGTTTCGCAATGAAGAAAATGGATATACAGTATTTCAGCTGGAAAGTGAAGCGGGCGAAGTAACCTGTGTAGGAACCCTGAATTTTATCAGCGAAGGAGAGCGCCTGGAAATTAAGGGAGATTATGTGAATCACAATATTTACGGAAGCCAGTTGAAAATCAGTTCTTACGAGATGAAGGAACCGGAAGATCTGATCTCCATAGAGCGGTATCTTGGTTCCGGTGCGATCAAAGGAGTCGGTGCAACTCTGGCAGGAAGAATTGTAAGGAAGTTTAAAACAGACACCTTTCGTATTATAGAAGAAGAGCCGGAACGGCTTGCAGAAGTGAATGGAATCAGCGAACGCAAAGCAAGGGAGATCGCGCTGCAGGTGGATGAGAAAAAAGGAATGCGCAAAGTGATGATTTATTTACAGAACTTTGGAATCAGTACAGCACTGGCAGCAAAAATCTATCAGAAGTATGGCAGTAAAGTGTATGAGATCCTGGAAACCAATCCTTACAAACTTGCGGATGATATCGAAGGTGTTGGGTTTAAAACTGCGGATGAGATTGCGGCAAAGATTGGAATACATACAGACTCTGATTTCCGGATCCAAAGCGGGATTTTTTATGTGCTTCAGCAGTCCATGACAGAAGGACATGTATATTTGCCGAAGAATGTTTTAGAGGTAAGGACCTCCAGGCTTCTTGGTGTTGAGATTGAAGGAATTGAAAAATATATCATGGATCTTTGCATGGAACGAAAGACAGTTATGAAAGAAATAGAAGGAGAGATCCGTATCTACCCGTCCCGCTTTTATTATATGGAACTGAATGTTGCCCGTATGCTGAATGATCTGGATATTGACTGCGCGATGCCGGAAGATATGATGGAAAAACGACTGCGAAAAGTGGAGGAGCTGGAACAGATTTCACTGGATCCAATGCAACATCAGGCGGTGATCGAATCGATCAAGCATGGACTTTTGATCCTGACAGGAGGACCCGGAACCGGAAAGACAACAACAATCAACACCATGATTCAGTTTTTTGAGAGCGAGGGGATGAGTATTCTTCTGGCAGCGCCGACAGGGCGTGCAGCAAAGCGCATGACAGAAGCGACAGGTTATGAAGCGCAGACGATTCATCGTCTGCTTGAAGTCAGCGGAAATCCAGAAGAAGAAGGAAATGTCAATGGATTTTTAAGAAATCGCGACAATCCACTGGAAACAGATGTGCTGATCATTGATGAAATGTCCATGGTGGATATTCAACTGTTTCAGGCGCTTCTGAAAGCAATTCTTCCGGGAACACGACTGATCCTGGTGGGAGATGTGGACCAGCTGCCCAGTGTGGGACCCGGACAGGTATTGCGGGATCTCATGAACAGCCGGGCGTTCCCCATGGTAACTCTGGAGAAGATCTTCCGGCAGGCCGGACAAAGTGACATTGTCGTCAATGCCCATCGGATTAACAGAGGAGAGCAGATCGCTCTGGACAATAAGTCAAAGGATTTCTTTTTACTGGAAAGAAATGACGTAAATGTCATATATAAGCACATGATCCAGCTGATTCAGGATATGTTGCCCAGATATGTGGGAGCCACCTCCTTTGATATTCAGGTACTGACCCCTATGAGGAAGGGAAGCCTGGGCTGTGAGACGTTGAATGAGATCTTACAGCGTTATCTGAATCCAGCGGATCCTCATAAAAAGGAGCATGCCTATGGCAATACCGTTTTCCGGGAAGGTGATAAGGTCATGCAGATCAAAAACAATTACCAGATCGAATGGGAGATCGTCGGGAGATACAATATTCCCATCGACAAGGGAATGGGTGTATTCAACGGAGATATGGGAAGGGTTAAGGAAATCAATGATACCATGTCCACACTGCTGGTGGAATTCGATGACGGAAGACGGGTCAACTATCCTTTCTCGGCATTGGAGGAACTGGAACTCTCTTATGCCATTACGATCCATAAGTCCCAGGGAAGCGAATATCCTGCGGTGATCCTGCCACTGTTGGGCGGCCCCAGAATGCTGTTCAACCGCAACCTTCTGTACACCGGAATTACCCGTGCCAGGAACTGTGTCACCATTCTGGGAAGCAGTGAGACCGTGCGGAACATGATCGAGAATGTCAGCGAGAATCGCAGATATACGGGATTGGAGCAGCGGATCCGGGAGATCTGCTGTCTGCCGGAAAATGATACACCGTAGACGGAAAACAAAACGGGAGCCTGAGATTGCAGAAAGAGATCAGAAAAACCATAAGCAAAATAAAGGAAACGGGATTACAGCTGCTGTTTCCCGGAAGATGCCCGGTCTGTGACGGGATCGTCCGTCCTTTTGGCAGGAAAATCTGCCCGGAATGTCTGCCTAAATTAAAGCCGGTGACGGCTCCGTGGTGTATGCGTTGCGGAAAGAAACTGGCGGAGGAACGGGAGTATTGCGGTGATTGTATGCACCGGGAACATAAATACGACAGAGCCAGAACTTTATACGAATACAGGGATGTGGCTCCGTCAATCTATCGTTTTAAGTATAGTGGACGGCAGGAATACGGCGATTTTTTCGGAGAAGAAATGGCGCGTCTGTTGGGAGATTTTATCGGCCGGGTGCGTCCGGACGTTATAGTTCCGGTGCCGCTGTACCGTGGGAAACTGCGGAAAAGAGGATATAACCAGGCAGCATGTCTGGCAAGGGCTTTGGGCAGAAGCCTGGAACTGCCGGTAGATGAGAAACTGGTAAAACGGGTGAGAAATACAGCACCGATGAAGCATTTAAATCCCACAGAACGGCAAAATAATTTGAAAAAGGCTTTTATTATAGGCAGAAATGATGTAAAATTATATGACCGGATTATTCTGGTGGATGATATTTATACAACAGGTACGACCCTGGATGAGATCGCAGCACTGTTAAAAGAGCACGGAGTGTCAAAAGTGTATTGCGTGACATTGGCCTGTGGGTCTGGTGTATGATCAGGAAGGTGTGAGATACTATGAATATAAGAAATTGCAGAATGTGCGGACATATTTTTAACTATGTGGCAGGACCGTTTCTGTGCCCGCATTGCCGTGAGAAGATGGAAGCCAAATTCCAGGAGGTAAAGGAATACATCCGTAATAACCCCGGTGTAAGTATTCAGGATGTATCGGAGAACTGTGACGTGGAGCCGTCCCAGATCCAGCAGTGGCTGAGAGAAGAGAGACTGGAACTGACAGAAGGATCCAGTATTCTGCTGAACTGTGAGAAATGCGGAGCACCGATCCGCAGCGGAAGATTTTGCGAAAAGTGCAAATATGATATGGCCATGGATCTGCAGAGTGTACTGCCGAAGAAGCCGACTGCGCCCCAGCAGAGCCCCAGAACATCCAGAGACGGAGAAAGAATGCGTTTTCTGTAAGCATTTGTAAGCGGAGGAATTATGCTGAACGAAGAAAAAGTCATACTGATGACGCAAATGGCATCTTATGAAGAGAATGAAGGCAAAAAGAATATGGCCATCGGCCGTTATTTCCGCAGTGACTACATCGCCATACAGGTGTTGAAGTCCATTCTGTGTGCGACGATCGCGTATGGAGTCTGCTTTGCGTTGTTTGTGTTCTATGATTTTGAGAATTTCATGCAGGATATTTACAAGATGGACCTGATCGGTTTTGGAAAAAATGTTCTGCTGTACTATGGAATAACGGTTGTAGTGTATGGAGTGGCATCTTATCTGATCTGCTCTCTGCGCTATGCACGGGCGAAAAAGAGCCTGAAATGCTATTATAACAATCTGAAGAAGTTGAATTCCATTTACAATGAGTAAACGGCCTACACAGATTGACCTGGAGGAAATATGACTGCTTTACTGGAATTAAGAGAGAATCTCAAGAAGATCTACAGCAGAAATGAAGCTTTTATTCTGCCGGTGATCAAGTTTTTACTCAGCTTTATCGTGCTGAGCATCATAAACGGCAAAATGGGATATATGACAAAGCTGGATAACATGGCCATCGTGCTGATCGTATCGCTGCTGTGTTCTTTCCTGCCCACCGGATTTATGGCTTTTTTTGCAATGATGTTTGCAGTGCTTCATATGTATGCACTCTCTATTGAAACCGCGGCGGTTGGGCTGGTTGTTTTCCTGTTGCTGTATCTGCTGTTTCTCAGATTTACCGCGAAGGAAGCACTGGTAGTGGTACTGACCCCGGTGCTTTGTATGCTGAAGCTGCCCTATGTGATGCCTGTGGCAATGGGACTGATCGGAACCCCGGCGTCCTGCGTATCTGTAGGCTGCGGTGTTGTGGTGTATTATCTGCTCCAGACGGTGATCACCAATGCTCCGACCATCAACTCCATGGGAGCAGAGGAAGCCACTGCCAAACTGCGCCTGCTGATTGACGGAATGCTGGGGAACAAGGCAATGCTGGTGATGATCGCAGCATTTGCCATTACCGTGATCGTGGTGTATCTGATCCGGAGAATGAGTGTGGATCACTCCTGGACCATTGCCATGGTTGCCGGCGTTATGATCGAAGTGATGATCCTGCTGGTGGGAGATCTGATGTACGATACCAATCTCTCCATCGTCAGCGCACTGTTAGGCGCCGTTGTTACGCTGATCGCCTGCAAGATCATAGAATTTTTCCGATTCTGTCTGGACTATAGCAGAACGGAGAAAGTACAGTTTGAAGATGACGAGTATTATTACTATGTAAAGGCAGTGCCCAAAATGACAGTTGCGGCGCCCACCAATACAGTGAAGAAAATCAATACACAGCGACGTCCGGCAGGTCAGCAGACCAGAACCTCCGGACAGGGTACGAGATCTGCAGGCCAGACCTACAGAAGTACGGCACATACCGGCAGGCCCTCAGAAGGAACAGGCCGAAGTGTTGTGACAGAACGTACCCCCGCCGGAAACGGAGTTCCTTACGGACAGCAGGGCGGTTACCGCGGACACGAGATGTCCGGTGGCAGAAGTGTCACCATAGGCGGCAATCACACGAATCCTCAGGATGACTCCGATGATTATGAAGAATTGTTCTGAAGGGATTAATGGAAAATGCAATTAGGGGATAAGCTGGCAGAATATATTAAAAATTTCAGCAGTTACCGCACAACCATGGATTTCGGCGATGTGGCCGAGATCCTGATCATTGCGGTACTACTGTATTATGCGTTAGTGTGGATGAAGACGACCCGGGCATGGGTATTGCTCAAGGGTCTGGTTGTCATCCTCATTTTTTTGCTGTTGGCTTATTTTTTCCGTATGACTACCATCCTGTGGATGGCCCAGAATGTCCTGGGATTTGCGGTGACAGCCCTCATAGTGGTGCTACAGCCGGAATTGAGAAAGGCATTGGAGGAACTGGGCAAGAAGAATATTATCAGTTCTGTATTACCTTTTGACAACAATCATCGTGTGGACGAGGGATTTTCCGAGAAGACCATTAATGAGATCACCAAAGCCTGTGTGGAGATGGGCAAGGTCAAGACCGGTGCCCTGATCGTTATCGAACAGAAGGTTTCCCTGCGGGATTATGAGAGAACGGGAATCGATGTGGATGGTATCGTGACCAGCCAGCTGCTGATCAATATTTTCGAGCACAACACCCCGCTGCATGACGGTGCTGTGATCGTACGGGGGAACCGGGTAGCCTCTGCCACCTGTTATCTGCCGCTGTCGGATAACCTGGGACTGAGCAAGGAACTGGGTACCAGACATCGTGCCGGTGTGGGTATCTCGGAGGTGACAGATTCCCTGACGGTGATCGTATCCGAAGAGACGGGTAAGATCAGCGTTGCATACGAAGGAAAGCTGGAGCGGAATCTGGATGCGGAGACTCTTCGCGACAGAATGCATAAGATCCTGAACAATACCGGAGAGGAACACAAAAATCTGCGAATCTGGAAGGGAAGGAGCCGTGAGAAGAAATGAAAAAATTACTGACACGTAATCTTGGACTGAAGCTTGCTTCTCTGGTGCTGGCCTTTGTATTGTGGTTTCTGGTGGCACAGATCTATGATCCGAAGGACACGGTAACCTTCAATAATATCCAGGTCAGACTGATTAACACAGATCTGCTGGAGCAAGAAGGAAAAGTATATGAGGTGCTGGACAACAGTAATTTGGTAAGAGTAACGGTAACAGGCCCCCAGAGTATTGTAAAATCCGAATTGCGCAGAAACGATATTGTAGCGGAAGCGGATATGAGCAAACTGACAGATATCAATACGATCGCCATCACTTATTATTGTGAGAATATCAGCAACGATTCCGTGGAGATCAGGGGTAATCACGATTCCGTGCGCCTGAATGTGGAAGACAAGACCAGCAAATGGATCAAACTGGAGAGCACCACGCTGGGAGAGGTGGCATCCGGTTATATGATCGGCAATGTAACGTTGGATCAGACCAACATCGAAGTAACCGGACCTAAATCAGCGATCTCACAGATCGATCATGCCGGAGTGGACATCAATGTAGCAGATTCCACCAGCAGTCTGTCGGCTAATGTGGACATTAAGCTGTATGATGCGGACGACAATGAACTATCTCTGGAAACTGTCAAGAAAAACGTGGATTCTGCGCATATGACAGTAGAAGTGCTGGCAACGAAGGAAGTACCGGTAGAGATTGAATATATGGGTGTACCTGAGGACGGTTATATGGCTACCGGTGAAGTAGAGAGTAGCAGGTCTACAGTGAAGATCGCCGGAACGGCATCAGCACTGTTGGGAGTATCTGCCATTACCGTACCGGAGGATCGTATGAATATTACCGGACAGTCCAGCGATCTGGTGGATATCATTAATCTGAAGGAGTACCTGCCCGCTAACGTCAGACTGGCGGATAAGAGCTTTGACGGCAAGATCACTGCAACGGTATACATTGAACCGATCGCAACCAAGGACCTGTCCGTACCGGCAGAGAACATTACGATCAGCGGTGTGCCGGAGGGAATGGAGGCAGAGATCACTACAGAGGCGGAGACTTATGATATCACGGTATCCGGCCTGGACAGAGATATCAGTATTCTGCGGGATGATACGGTGACGGGAGTACTGGATCTGGAGAAATGGATGGATGACAACAATGTAGAAGAACTGACACCGGGAAATTACACGATCCCTGTGACGTTTAACCTGTCGGAGGATATCATGGTAGAAAATGATGTCAATATCCACATCCGACTGAAGAATCAGGATACAAATAATTAAAAGATAGAATGAGAGGTTTTTTATCATGGCTAGAATGTTTGGAACAGATGGTGTACGAGGAATTGCCAACGAGGAACTGACTCCGTTGCTTGCCATGCAACTGGGGCAGGCAGGAGCCTATGTACTTACGAAGGAAAATGAGCACAAACCCACGATCATGGTGGGTTGTGATACCAGAATTTCCGGAGATATGCTGGCGAATGCGTTGATGGCAGGAGCCTGTTCCGTAGGAGCCAACTGTGTCTACGTAGGTGTGATTCCCACTCCTGCGGTTGCTTATCTGACCAAGAAATACAAAGTAGATGCCGGCGTTGTGATCTCCGCATCCCACAATCCGGTAGAGTTCAATGGTATTAAATTCTTTGACGGTAAAGGCTATAAGCTTCCCGATGCCATGGAAGATGAGATCGAGGCATTGATCCGTAACAATATGCCCGGTATCAAATTTCCCATCGGTCCCGGAGTCGGCAAGATCAAGTACCGTACCGATGCCAGAGAAGAGTACATCAATCATGCCATGAGAGCGGTCAATGTGGATCTGACCGGACTGAAGATCGTGGTGGATTGTGCAGAGGGTGCCTCTTTCTATACATCCGTAGAATGCCTGAAAGAACTGGGCGGCAGCGTGGTGGCCATCCACAACAATCCAGACGGTACCAATATCAATGCCAACTGTGGTTCCACCCATATGGAAGAACTGCAGGCCAGAGTGGTCTATGAAAAGGCCAATGTCGGTCTGGCCTTCGATGGAGACGCAGACAGACTGCTGGCTGTGGATGAGAACGGTAATATCGTCGATGGTGACCAGATCATGGCAATCGTAGGCAACTACATGAAGAGCAAGGGTACTCTGAAGAAGGATACCATCGTGGCAACCGTTATGAGTAATCTGGGATTCTTCCTGATGGCAGAGAAGAATGCCATCCATATGGAGAAGACCAAGGTAGGTGACCGCTATGTACTGGAGCGCATGAAGGAGATCGGCGCCAGCCTCGGCGGCGAACAGTCCGGTCACATTATTTTCCTGGATGAGAATACCACCGGAGACGGACTGCTCAGTGCACTGCATCTGCTGCAGGTCATGGTGGATACCGGAAAGCCTCTGTCAGAACTGGCTAAGGTGATGGAAGTACTGCCCCAGGCACTGGTAAATGCCAAAGTGGCCAATCACAAAAAAGAGAAATATATGGAATATCCGGAGATCGCAGCAGCCATTGGGAAACTGGAAGAAAAATTCGCCGGAGAGGGCCGTGTCCTGATCCGTCCTTCCGGAACCGAACCGCTGGTAAGAGTCATGATCGAAGGAAAGGATCAGCAGGTGATCCAGGAAGAAGCACGGAAGCTTGCCAACCTGATACAGGATATCATGTTCTAGCAGACAGATTCCGAAAGTTGTCTGGTAAAAGCCCTTGTGAATGCTTTTCATTCATGCTATGATAGAAATGTAAATGAAAAGTAAAATCATAAACACTAGAGGAAATAATGCAGAATAATATAGATATTGGAGGGTTTATTATATGGTAAGTCAGAAAGTCGTAATCAAGAATCCCACGGGCCTGCATCTGCGTCCCGCCGGAATTCTGTGCAAGGAGGCAATGCAGTTCAAGTCATTGATCACCTTCAAATTTCGTGAAAATACTGCAAATGCCAAGAGCGTACTCAGTGTATTGGGTGCTTGCGTAAAATGTGGGGATGAGATCGAATTCGTATGTGAGGGTGAGGATGAGGCAGAAGCCCTGAAGACCCTGGTAGAAGCCGTAGAGAACGGTCTGGGAGAATAACAGGATCGTCATAGAGGAACATTACAGAGGCTGTGCATATTGAAGATGCGCAGCCTTTTCCTATGGAACTGTCTTGAACCATGGAAAAAATAGTTTCATACTCAAAGGATTTATGCTATGCTGTAACTATTCAGAGCGGATTTAGAAAATGTGATTCTGAATAGTTTATAGTACATGAGGGAGAGAAAATTAAATGGAAGAAAAAAGCATGAAGAAAAGTTTTTCCAGCTTAGGTTTCCGATTCCTGATCGGAACACTGGTCATCTACGCAGTGCAGATGGGAGTAATGGCCATCGTAGGTGCGGTGAAGCCGGAATGGCTGCAGGACACCACCATAAGCCTGATCCTGGCAGTATTACCACTGTATCTTGTGGGTATGCCGGTTCTGATCGCTGTGGTAAAGCGGATGCCCGGGGAAGCACCCGCGAAGAAAAGCATTACACCGGGACAGTTTGTTCTGGCGCTGATCATGTGTTTTGCACTGATGTATTGTGGTAATCTGGTGGGAACGCTGATCACCACTGTCGTAGGGGTATTAAAAGGCTCCGCAGTGGACAATGCACTGATGACCTATGCCACCGGATCCAATATGATCGTGACATTTCTCTATATGGTGATCTGCGCGCCGATCCTTGAGGAATATATTTTCCGGAAACTGATCGGGGATCGTACCGTAAAATACGGACAGGGAGTAGCTGTTGTTCTGTCCGGTCTGATGTTCGGATTGTTCCATGGCAACCTGAATCAGTTTGCCTACGCATTTTTACTGGGAATGTTTCTGGCATTTCTGTATGTGAAGACCGGAGAACTGAAAGTGACCATCGGCCTGCACATGTGCATTAATTTTATGGGTGCCGTAGTCAGTGTACTGTTATTGAAAGCAATCCATCTGGAGGAATACCAGGAAGTCATTATGAACGGGGCAGATTCACAGGCTGTCATGGACTACATGATGAAGTACCTGCCGGGCTGGATCGGCTATATGATCTATGTATTGTTTATTCTGGCAGTATTGGTTACGGGAATCGTATTGTTCATTGTATATCGTAAGAAGCTGAAATTAGAGGCGGGACAGATTGCAAAGGGACGGAGATTCAAGACCGTGATCGGCAATCCGGGAATGATATGCTACTGTGTTTTCTGGATCGCCATGATCATTATCCAGATGTTCCCGGAGATTGTTACAGCAATTACGGGAAATCTGTAAAAAGAACGGCTGTGGCAGAACATCGCCGCAAAGGAGATCGGAAGTTATGTACGCATTTGACAGTAGAATACGTTACAGCGAGACAGACAGTGAAGGGGATCTTACGCTGGACGCATTACTGAATTATTTTCAGGATTGTTCCACCTTCCATTCGGAGGATGTGGGGCTGGGAATCGGTTATATGAAGGAGATTGGTCAGGTCTGGGTCCTTTCCTCCTGGCAGATCGTGGTGAACCGTTATCCGAAATTAGGGGAAAAAGTAAAGATCGTGACGCTGCCCTATGAGCTAAAAGTATTTTTGGGATACCGTAATTTTGCCATGCTGGATGAACAGGGAGAATATCTGGCGAAAGCCAACTCCTTATGGAGTCTGCTGGATGTCGGCACCGGCAAACCGGTAATGGTGAACGAAGCCATGCATAAGGGCTACGAAATAGACGAAAAGCTGGACATGGAGTATGCCCCCCGCAAAATTGCCGTGCCGGAAGGTGGAGAACTGTTGGAACCCATCGTGGTGAAAAAACACCACCTGGACACCAACCATCATGTAAACAATGGGCAGTATGTAAATATTGCCATGGAGTATCTGCCGGATGATTTTGTGATCCGTCAGATGCGGGCGGAATACAAGAAACAGGCATTCCTGGATGATGTATTGCATCCGTATGTAGTGTCTACAGAGAATGACTACGTCATCTGCCTGCAGGACGAAGCCGGGGAACCTTATGTATCAGTGGAATTTCAGGGACAGTAATCCTATGCTGTCAGAACAGGAGAGAACGTGGAATTGAGATTAGGCGAAAAACAGACGCTGGTAATAGTGAAAAAAGTAGAATTCGGAGTGTATCTGGCAACGAAGGAAGCACCGGAGGACAAAGTGCTGCTGCCGGCGAAGCAGGTGCCGGAAGGAGCAAAGGTCGGAGATGAACTGGAAGTATTCCTGTACCGGGATTCCAGTGACCGTCTGATCTCTACGACGAGAACCCCGAAGCTGTGTATGGGACAGGTGGCTCTGCTCACTGTAGTACAGGTAGGGAAAGTAGGTGCTTTCCTGGACTGGGGACTGGAGAAGGATCTGCTCCTGCCCTTTAAGCAGCAGACCCGCAAGGTAAAGACCGGAGAACAGGTGCTGGCAGCCCTCTATATCGACAAGAGCGGCAGACTGTGTGCGACCATGAATGTCTATGAACATCTGCGCACGGACAGCCCGTACAAAAAAGACGATAAGGTAACCGGCCGGATCTATGAGATCAGCAAGAATTTCGGTGCGTTTGTGGCAGTGGATAACTGCTTTTCCGGACTGATCCCGAAAAAAGAACTGTTCGGAGATACCGAGCTCAGGATTGGCGATCAGGTCACTGCCAGAGTAGTAAAAGTGTTGGAAGACGGTAAGCTGACACTGAGTGTCCGGGAAAAAGCCTATCTGCAGATTCAGAAGGATGCGGAGAAGATCGAGAGACTGCTGGACAGCTATGAAGGTTCTCTGCCGTTTAATGATAAGGCGGCGCCGGAGGTCATTGCCCATGAGACCGGCATGAGCAAGAACGAGTTCAAGCGCGCGGTAGGACATCTGTTAAAAGAAGGCAAGATCCAGATCACGGAGAAAAATATTCGCAGAGTGCGTGGATAGTGTGGAAAAAACAAAAAAAGTGTGCTATAGTAAGAACGTAATCTGAGAGATATGAACAGATACAGGAGGTGTTATCATGGATATCGCAGGATTATCAATGTCAATGGCTTCAAATAATCTGCAGACGAAAATCGGAACGGCTGTGCTGAGCAAGGCGATGGATACGAACGAAGCACTGGGACAGGGAATCGTCCAGATGATTGATTCCGCTGCTATGGAACGCAGCGTAACACCGGAACTTGGTGCGAATATCGATCTGCGGATTTAGCGCAGAAATAATACATAATAAACGCTAAGACAAAAAGAGTTCGGAATATTAGTTTTCCGAATTCTTTTTTTGCGCGTATTTAAAAGAAAAAGGCATTTTTACTAAAAAATGCATAAAAAACTATTGCATTTTCACCAGTTTTTCTGTAAATTTATATATGATATGGACTCTCATATCATTTTCCGGGGTTATAGCAAAAGAGAAGTATGTTTGGGGACTGAAGGAGCAGAAGATGATATCAAATCAGATTTTACAGAACACCATTGAAGGATTGAAAGGAATCGCCAGAGTGGAATTGTGTGTCATGGATGTGGATGGCAAGGAAGTAGCAGCCACCATGGATATGGGCAACTGTTCCAAGCCCGCGGTGGAATTCGCGGCATCACCGGCGGACTCCCAGGAGATCCAGGGATATCAGTATTTCAAGATCTATGATGAGCAGCAGTTGGAGTATATTCTCGTAGCCGGAGGTACCGGTGAGGATGTCTATATGATCGGCAAAATGGTTGCGTTTCAGATCCAGAATCTGCTGGTGGCCTATAAGGAGAGATTTGATAAGGACAATTTCATCAAGAATCTGCTGCTGGATAATCTGCTGCTGGTGGATATCTACAGCCGTTCCAAGAAGCTGCATATTCAGACAGACGTGCCCAGAGTGGTCATGATCGTGGAATCTGCGGGAGGCAAGGATAATAATGTCCTGGAACTGGCCAGAACTCATTTTGGCAGCAACAGCAAGGATTTCATCTCAGCGGGAGACTAGAGCAACGTGATCGTGGTGAAGGAATTCGCAGAGACCGATACCGGCAAAGAAATTGAAAAATCGGCAAGAGCACTGGAAGCGGCTCTCCTGAAGGAAGGTATCCGTGAGATCCGTATTGCATACGGTACCATTGTACATGAGATCAAAGAAGTCAGCCGTTCCTACAAGGAAGCAAAGATGGCTCTGGATGTAGGCAAGATCTTCTTTGACGAGAGAGATATTATCGCATACAGTGAACTGGGAATCGGCCGTCTGATCTATCAGCTGCCCATTCCTCTGTGCAAAATGTTTATCCGTGAGATCTTCGGAGGCAAGAGCCCGGATGATTTTGATGAGGAGACTCTGACGACCATTTACAAGTTCTTCGAGAACAGCCTGAATGTGTCAGAGACCTCCAGACAGCTGTTTATTCACAGAAATACGCTGGTATATCGTCTGGATAAGTTACAGAAGAGTACAGGGCTGGATCTGCGGGTATTTGAAGATGCCATCACCTTCAAGATCGCACTGATGGTCGTAAAATACATGAAGTATATGGAAACTTATGAGTATTGATTTCTTTGGCGAGAAGGCCTCAAATGAGCAAACAACAAGTTAACTTGTTGTTTAGAAGAGCATCGTAGATGCGATTTTGCGAATGAGGCTCTGAATAGGGATCAATATGGTAGCACAAAGGCAGCAACTGTCCGCAGGGTGGGATCTTACGGGCAATAGAAAGGCATGATCATAAAATGACAAGAAAAGAAACACAAAGGCTGAAAAGAGAGCGGATCATTGAGGAAAACGGAATCATTTTCCTGGACAACGTCAGCAAGTCTTATTCCTCAGGTTCTCCGGCACTGAATGGTGTGTCGTTAAGCATCGGAAGAGGGGAATTTGTATTTATTGTAGGTGACAGCGGATCCGGTAAATCCACGTTGATCAAATTACTGCTGCGGGAGCTTACAGCGACCAGCGGCAGTGTTTATGTTATGGGAAATGATCTGGCGAAATTAAAGCACAGGCAGATCCCCCGTTTTCGTCGTAACCTGGGTGTCGTATTCCAGGATTTCCGTCTTCTGAAGGATCGCAATGTCTATGAAAATGTGGCATTTGCCATGAAAGTCGTTGAGTCCTCAACACGTGAGATCAAGCGCAAGGTGCCGCTCATGCTGTCTTTGGTCGGACTGGCTGCAAAGTACAAGTCGCTGCCACGCCAGTTGTCCGGTGGTGAGCAGCAGCGCGTTATCTTAGCGCGTGCCTTGGCACAACGCACAGAATGCCTAGTGCTAGACGAGCCGACAAACCATCTGGACAGTGAGATGGCGGACTGGCTGGAAGATTATTTAAAGAAATTCAAGGGTGCACTCCTTATGATCACCCATGACCGGTATTTCCTTGACAGCGTGACGAACCGGATCGTGGAGCTGGACAACGGAAAGCTTTACAGCTATCAGGCAAACTATGAGGGATTCCTGGAACCGAAAGCGGAGCGCATGGACATGGAAAAGGCGTCCGAGCGCAAGCGCCAGTCGATCCTGCGGACCGAGCTTGCCTGGATGCAGAGAGGTGCGAGAGCGCGTTCCACAAAGCAGAAAGGCAGGATCAAGCGCTTCGAGGCACTGCGGG
>OGNW01001250.1_pt1 | contig 14807 bp, 8 predicted proteins | sample 1573591 | NCBI WGS metagenome assembly OGNW01 (sample SAMEA2581894, study PRJEB24529) | metagenome | biome: Human gut stool | place: China | collected 2011
CGATCTGGAAACCGCTGCAAACGACGTGCGTGATAAGGTATCACGTGCACAACGGTATTTGCCGCGTGACTGTGACCCTCCTACCGTATCGAAAGCTGATGCGGATGCACAACCTATCTTAATGGTTGCTTTACAGAGCGACAAACGCTCGCTATTGGAGTTAAGCGAAATCGCAGACCTGACAGTCAAGGAGCAGTTGCAGACCATCTCCGATGTAAGTAGCGTTTCTATCTGGGGAGAGAAACGTTATTCCATGCGCCTTTGGCTGGATCCGGTAAAAATGGCCGGCTATGGTATCAGCCCCATTGACGTAAAAAATGCGGTAGACAATGAGAACGTGGAACTTCCGTCAGGTAGTATCGAGGGAAATACCACCGAACTGACAATCCGAACACTTGGATTGATGCATACAGCTGATGAATTTAACGATTTGATTATCAAGGAATCGGATAACCGTATCGTACGTTTCAGCGACATCGGTCGGGCTGAACTAGGTCCTGCCGACATCAAAAGTTACATGAAGATGAATGGCGTACCAATGGTAGGTGTCGTAGTCATTCCGCAACCGGGTGCCAACCATATCGAAATTGCCGACGCAGTATATCAGCGTATGGAGCAAATGAAAAAGGATTTGCCGGAAGATGTACATTATAATTACGGATTCGACAACACTAAATTTATCCGTGCATCTATCAATGAAGTAAAGTCCACCGTATATGAAGCTTTCGTACTCGTTATCATCATTATCTTTCTCTTCCTGCGCGATTGGCGTGTTACGCTGGTACCTTGTATTGTGATTCCCGTCTCCCTTATCGGTGCATTTTTCGTCATGTACCTGGCCGGTTTCTCCATCAACGTACTTTCTATGCTTGCCATCGTATTGTCTGTGGGATTGGTGGTGGATGACGCTATCGTAATGACGGAAAACATCTATATCCGGATAGAAAAAGGAATGAGCCCGAAAGAGGCGGGAATAGAAGGAGCTAAAGAAATTTTCTTTGCTGTCATCTCGACAACCATTACACTGGTTGCCGTATTCTTCCCCATCGTCTTTATGGATGGTATGACCGGACGATTATTCCGTGAATTCAGTATTGTGATTTCCGGTTCGGTTATCATTTCTTCATTTGCTGCACTGACTTTCACGCCTATGCTGGCAACCAAATTACTGATAAAACGGGAGAAACAGAGTTGGTTCTATGCGAAAACAGAACCTTTCTTTGAAGGTATGAACCGTCTGTATAGCCGTTCATTGGCTGCTTTCCTCCGTAAACGCTGGATTGCCCTTCCTTTCACGGTCATCACTATATGTCTCATCGGATTTCTGTGGAATATAGTACCGGCCGAAATGGCTCCTCTGGAAGACCGTTCACAAATCAGCATCAACACTCGTGGTGCAGAAGGTGTGACTTATGAATATATCCGGGATTACACAGAAGATATCAACCAACTTGTCGATTCCATTCTTCCTGACGCCGAAGCCGTGACTGCACGTGTTTCCAGTGGTAGCGGTAACGTGCGTATTACTTTGAAAGATATGCAGGACCGTAACTACACCCAGATGGAAGTAGCCGAGAAAATATCGAAAGCGGTACAGAAAAAGACGATGGCACGTTCGTTCGTGCAGCAACAGTCTTCTTTCGGCGGTCGTCGCGGAAGTATGCCGGTTCAATACGTTCTTCAAGCTACCAATCTGGAAAAACTGGAAGAGGTATTGCCCAAATTCATGGCGAAAGTGTATGAAAATCCGGTCTTTCAGATGGCAGACGTTGACTTGAAGTTCAGTAAACCGGAAGCCCGTATTCAAATCAACCGTGATAAAGCCAGCATTATGGGAGTAAGTACTAAAAACATTGCTCAGACTTTGCAGTACGGATTAAGCGGACAACGTATGGGGTATTTCTATATGAATGGAAAACAATACGAGATCTTGGGAGAAATCAACCGGCAACAGCGAAATAAGCCGGCCGATCTGAAAGCGATCTATATCCGCAGCAATAATGGAGACATGATACAGCTAGACAACCTGATCGAATTGGAAGATGGTATTGCTCCTCCTAAATTGTACCGTTACAATCGTTTTGTGTCGGCTACCATTTCTGCAGGCTTAGCCGATGGAAAGACAATCGGTCAAGGTTTGGACGAAATGGACAAGATAGCAAAAGAAACATTGGATGATACTTTCCGTACAGCTCTGTCCGGAGACTCAAAGGAATACCGTGAAAGTTCTTCCAGTCTGATGTTTGCCTTTATCCTGGCTATTCTCCTAATTTACCTGATTCTGGCAGCACAGTTCGAAAGTTTCAAAGACCCGTTGGTTATCATGCTGACAGTGCCTTTAGCCATTGCCGGAGCATTAGTATTCATGTATTTCAGTGGTATCACAATGAATATATTTAGTCAGATCGGTATCATCATGTTGATTGGTCTAGTGGCTAAAAACGGTATCCTCATTGTGGAGTTTGCCAATCAGAAACAGGAAACCGGAGAAGATAAAATGACTGCAATCAAGGATGCGGCCTTACAACGTCTCCGTCCGATCCTAATGACAAGCGCTTCTACGGTTTTGGGACTTATCCCGCTTGCCTTCGCCACCGGAGAAGGTTGTAACCAACGTATCGCTATGGGTACGGCAGTAGTAGGAGGTATGGTAGTCTCTACTCTTCTCACGATGTACATCGTACCGGCCATTTACAGTTATATTTCGACTAACCGAATCAAAAAACTAGAAGAATGAAACCGAAAGATATTTGTATGAAACGTATCGTATATATAATCACTGCATGTGCCTTTTCCGTTTCTACAGTCAAGGCACAGCAAGTACTTACTTTAAAGGAGTGTCTGGAGGAAGGATTGCAGAACAATTACTCTTTGCGTATTGTCCACAACGAAGAACAGATCAGCAAAAATAATGCGACGCCGGGTAATGCAGGCTACTTACCTACTTTGGACTTCTCTGCCGGTTATGTAGGGAATCTGGACAATATTGAAAGCAAAGCACGTGAAACCGGAGAAATAACCAAAAATAAGGGTGTCTACGATCAGACTGTCAACGTAGGTCTCAACCTGAATTGGACTATTTTCGACGGATTCAATATCAGCACGACTTACAAACAACTTAAAGAGTTGGAACGACAAGGGGAAACGAATACCCGTATTGCCATCGAGGACTTTATAGCCGACTTGACAGCCGAGTACTATAACTTTATCCAACAAAAGATTCGTCTGAAAAACTTCCATTATGCAATGTCGCTCTCAAAAGAACGCCTGCGTATAGCAGAAGCGAGCCATCTTGTCGGTAAGTTTTCAGGGTTGGATTACCAGCAAGCAAAAGTGGACTTCAATGCGGATAGCGCTCAATACATCAAACAGCAGGAATTACTGCACTCATCACGTATCCAATTGAATGAGTTAATGGCTAATAACGATGTCAATCAAATTGTTATTATCAAAGATTCCACTATCGAAGTGCATAGCGACCTGAAGTTTGAAGATCTATGGAGTTCTACGTTGGCAACCAATGCTTCTTTATTGAAAGCTGACCAGAATACGACTTTAGCCCAATTGGACTACAAGAAAGTGAATTCACGCAACTATCCATATCTCAAATTAAATACCGGATATGGCTATACTTTCAATAAGTATGACATCAATGCCACTAGTAGAAGAGGAAATCTGGGATTTAACGCAGGAGTAACTGTCGGCTTCAACATATTCGACGGTAATCGCCGCCGTGAAAAGCGGAATGCAACTCTTACTTTTAAGAACCGTCAACTGGAACGACAGAATCTTGAATTAGCACTACGTTCCGACCTCAGTAATTTATGGCAAGCTTATCGTAACAATCTTCAGTTATTGAATCTGGAACGACAGAATCTTATAACAGCTAAAGACAATCACGATATTGCAATGGATCGTTATATACAGGGAGACCTTTCCGGTTTTGAGGTACGTGAAGCACAAAAAAGTTTGTTGGATGCGGAAGAACGTATCCTTTCCGCTGAATATAACACCAAAATTTGCGAAATCTCATTGTTACAAATCAGCGGAAAGATAACAAAATATTTGGAGGAATAAGAGAGAGATTTATCCCATTATGTATTTTGCCGGTTTACCAATACGGTGTACCAGATTCACAATCAACCAGGAAACAGCAAATGCCATTACTGCCGCTACCGGTATTTGCAAAGGAATGGGTATACCAATAGCCCGAGTCAACATTACAGCCGGTCCGGTAAAGAAATAATGAATCATATAAACTCCGAAGCCACATACGGTAAGGTTTGCTAATGCCTTCCGTATTCTTTCTGAACGGATATTGACTTTTTTTGCCAGCATAAATACAGGAATGGTCATCATTACCACATTAAGGGAGCAATAGGTAAAGAACAGCTCTAACATCTCATCCGTATAATCCGGTAAAGCTGTCATATGGCGGAAGCCAAAGAACGTCACAACGTACCCTACCACAAACATCGGAATACCGGTTGCCAATGTCTTTTTCATGCTCCAATCAAGATTCTTCAAATAGTGGCCTAACAGCAGATATCCGTTGAATCCGGCAAAGGCATATAACATTCCAAATGAGTTCCATGAGCAAGTGCCCCATAAATAACCGTCAACAAACTGATAATAGTAAGGCAACAGCAAGGTAACTCCCCAAGCTAGCAGAAACATCTGCTTGGCACGTTCCGAAGCCTTCTCTACCCATGCCGAAAATATAGGTAAATAAAGATAAAGTCCGATAAGCAGATAAATATACCACATATGTACTGCCAATATAGAAAAGTTGAATGGGATATTCAAGATATATTTGACAGCAACCGAGAAAGATTGCCTCATGACTTCTTCACCGGCATAAGGAAAGAAATCAAGAATAATCCGGGGAGTGAATCCTAACAAACCCGTTATCCAGGGAAAAAGATTATAAATAACAGACCAGATTAAGAACGGATACAGGACACGGGTAATCCGTTTCTTGTAAAAAGCGGAAGTATCACCTCGCACAGGTAAAAGCAAAGCTCCTGTTATCATCACAAACAACGGCACACATGGACGAAGGACAGATCCGTATATAGCCCCCCATAATTTAATTTCTCCGATATTGGGAGCAGTGCCCGGATAAAAATTAAAAGGATCGGCGCAATGGCAGCAAACGACTGTAAACATTGCGATAAAACGTACAACATCCAGCCATACAATATGCCGGTTCTTCTGATTAGGTAGTTCAATTGTCGATGTTTTCATTATGGCTAGTAATAGAAAGGGAAATTAGTAAAAAAGGGATACCTATACGAAACAGACAGGTATCCCTCCAATAATGGTTTATATAAAAGAATTATAGACTAATTATTTAGTACAATTCCAAGGTTTCAGTTGCTTGAAGAAGTCATTCCCCTTATCATCGACCAGAATGAATGCCGGGAAATCTTCCACTTCAATTTTCCAGATCGCTTCCATTCCCAGTTCAGGATATTCCACGCACTCAATGCTCTTGATATTATTCTGAGCGAGAATAGCCGCAGGACCTCCGATAGAGCCAAGATAGAAACCACCGTACTTCTTACAAGCATCTGTCACCTGCTGGCTACGGTTACCTTTTGCCAACATAATCATGCTGCCGCCATGACTTTGGAACAAGTCAACATACGGGTCCATACGTCCGGCAGTAGTCGGTCCCATAGAACCACATGCCATACCTTCCGGTGTTTTTGCCGGACCGGCATAGTAAATAGGATGATCTTTGATATACTGAGGCAAATCTTCTCCACGATCCAAACGCTCTTTCAGTTTGGCGTGAGCAATATCACGGCCCACAATAATAGTCCCATTCAATGACAGACGGGTAGCCACCGGATACTTAGTCAGTTCCTTCAAGATCTCAGGCATCGGACGGTTCAGGTCGATTTTAACTACATCACCTTCTCCCGCCTTACGCAATTCCGCCGGAATCAGTTCTCCCGGATTTGAATCCAGTTTCTCAATCCAAATGCCATCTTTATTGATTTTACACTTGATATTACGGTCGGCTGAACAAGAAACGCCCAAACCTACCGGACAAGAAGCACCGTGACGGGGCAGACGGATGATACGCACATCGTGAGCCAAATACTTACCGCCAAACTGCGCACCCAGACCAATCTTATGCGCTTCTGCCAATACTTCTTTTTCCAATTCAATATCACGGAACGCACGACCATATTCGTTTCCTGTTGTCGGCAAATTATCATAAAAATGAGTAGAAGCCAATTTCACAGTCAGCAGATTCTTCTCTGCAGAAGTACCGCCAATTACGAAAGCGATATGATAAGGAGGACAAGCAGCTGTCCCCAATGTTTTCATCTTTTCAACCAAGAACGGAACCAGTGTGCCGGGATTCAAGATAGCTTTAGTCTCTTGATAGAGATAAGTTTTATTGGCTGATCCACCACCTTTGGTCACACAAAGGAATTCATATTCCATACCTTCGGTAGCTTCGATGTCAATCTGTGCAGGCAGGTTACATTTCGTATTCACCTCATCATACATATTCAGAGGCGCATTCTGAGAATAACGCAGATTCTCTTCGGTATATGTTTTATAGACTCCCAATGACAGAGCTTCTTCGTCAGAATAGCCCGTCCACACTTGTTGTCCTTTTTCACCATGAATGATGGCAGTACCGGTATCCTGGCAGAATGGAAGAACTCCCTTTGAAGCAACTTCCGCATTGCGCAGGAAAGTCAATGCCACATACTTATCATTCTCACTTGCTTCCGGATCACTCAGAATCTTAGCAACTTGTTCGTTGTGCGAACGACGAAGCATGAATGATACATCACGAAAAGCCGCATTAGCCATCGCAGTCAAACCTTCTTTCTCAATTTTCAGGATAGGATGTCCTTCAAACTCGCCTACCGACACATAATCTTTGGTAAGCAGATAATACTCAGTTGTATCTTTTCCCTTTTCAAACATGGGCTGATACTTAAACGGAGGTGTTGCCATAAGTTTCTTATTTTATTACGTAATGTTAGTTAGTGTCGCAAAGGTAGCAATTAAGAATGAAGAATGGCGAATGATGAATAAAGAATTAAGAATGAATAACGGAGAATATTTCGATTATTCTACGATAGTCTCAATTCGCTTGATAAGCTCATTCCCCAAAGCTGTCTTCTCCTCAATATGTTTCAACACAGCCGTCACAAATGTATTGCTTTCAAAATCCCCGCGCACCTGTTCGAAATCTTGTCGCATCTCGTCGTGCGAGCCATCCGCACCAAATCCGGTCATAGAAGAGAGCGAGAATTCCTTCTTTGCATCTTCATACACCATTTTATCCAATCCCACTACGGATTCCTGCCAGGATTTTACAATACGAATCACATCCTGAGCAGTGATGGTTTCCGGATTTATACCATAAAATTCCTGAATCTTATGATAAGCCCATGTCCATTCGTAGGTGTAATAATTCTCGTGCATCTCCGCAAAGCAGGCATTGATGGATTTCAAACGGTTGACAGTACCATTCTCAATTCCATCCAACAGACGGTCTATCTCACTCTTCGGAGCAATGAGTCCGGAAACGTCCACCCATTCTCCCACTCCAATCTCCGTATCGGGCTTCAAACGTTGACGAATTTCCTCATTGCTTTGGAAATTGATACCCTCCAATCGTTTAATAATCGAATTACCCAAGAACTTATGAATGGCTATCTCATAAAAACGGATACCGTTATTCAAAGAAGTGTTTTTGATCTTGGCACTCTGATAAGAGTAAATCTCTGAAGTTTCACCGGATACCCGTCGCAATTCTTTCAAAATGGAACGTCCCTTGAACATCTTCTGGATGGTATAAGGGCTCAAAAGGTTATAATTGATATAATCCAGACGGTTCGGGTCTTGTCGTTTATCACGTCTCGGCCATTTCTGCGCATCACGGATAGTACCGACACTTCTCAAATTGACACCCGGAACCAAATAGGTCGTATTTCTCTGCTCTATCAGATAAGAGAAGGGAAGATTGGAGGTATCGGCATGATTGACATGGCGTCCCATCACCAAAGAAAAAGCCCCCACACGAGCCGGCCACAAGATATAGGAATCAGAAGTCGTTTTGGCTCCTCTCTCCATTGTTCCTTGATGAATCGGACCAAGTTTATACATATGATTGCTCTGATTGGAACCCGAGCCTGCATTCATAAATGAGAACATTCCGGCAATCAGCAAGGTAGATTTATGATGTGTCACCGTGAAAGGACCTGCAAAAATGGCACAAGCCTCACCGTTCTCTCCTTGGCAATTACTAAAGAACAAAGAATCGGAAGCAGAATAGTTATGTCCCAGTTTACAGGACTGCCCTACAAAGCAACGGCTCAACATAGTGCCGTCATCCACTTTAGAGCCGGAGGAAATGATGAAATCATCACAAATCACTCCGTGTCCGATATGTACGGGAGCTGTCACATTGCTGTTTATGCTACCATTGGACAAACGGCACGTTCCGCAAATATGACAATAGTCGCCAATCCGGACATTTTTAATAGACCCTGTATTGAGAATCATAACATGCTCTCCGATACTCCCGGTAGCGGAAGCATGCTTGTTGGAATAATAATCCGCAATCGACTTCATACGGTTTATCAACTCAGGACGATGGCGGTACAATGCCAGTATATAAGCCTGATGCGCAGACAATTTATCATTAATCAGCACCTCACGTCCCCCTGTTTCATTAAGAACCGCTACTTCTACCCCGTTGCCGAAAGTCGTCAACTTGTCTACCAGAATGATATCTACATTTTCGATGAAGGTATCACTGCCAATTTCGTAATTAGCTATATAATTCTGGATATTTTCAATGCAGCAGTTATCCCCCACTGTTACATTGTGCAGTGTCACATGGCGCAATCCCGAATGTTTTTTGATACCTCCCGACAATGTAAACTCAGATTCGAATACGCCCAACTTCACTTCTCCCGAAAAGCGGGTATGGTGAACGAACTCACAATTAAAGCCTTCGGCAACCAAAACATTTCCCCAATCATCAGCCAAACACGATTGGCTCTTCAACTGAAGTACCTCATCTTCAGTCAATCTACGATAGTCTTTCATATAAATAAAGTGTTATTTATTCTTCCTCTTCGTAGGTCTGATAAAGAAAATCGTTATAAGGGTATTTCTGAACGTGCAATTCTTTCACTCGTTGATAAACTACATTTTTCAGTTCGTCCATATTGATTCGCTCGCGGGCGGAAATAAAGAGGCAATTATCCTCCATCTTTGCCATCCACGTCTTCATCAGCTCTTCGAGTGTCAAGTTTTTTTTTGTTCGGGGGGTAAGGTCGTCCGATGCTTTCTCTATGTAAGTGTAAGCATCTATTTTATTAAATACAAGTATCATGGGTTTGCCACCGCCGCCAATCTCGGCCAGTGTCTTATTTACCACTTCAATCTGTTCTTCAAATCCGGGATGGGAAATATCCACTACGTGCACCAGCAGGTCGGCTTCGCGCACCTCATCCAATGTTGATTTGAAAGAGTCCACCAAATCGGTAGGCAACTTACGGATAAATCCGACCGTATCTGACAAAAGGAACGGTAGATTCTCGATAATTACTTTACGGACAGTGGTATCCAGCGTTGCAAACAACTTATTCTCCGCAAATACCTCGCTCTTGGACAGGAGGTTCATAATGGTCGATTTACCAACATTGGTATAACCTACTAAAGCAACACGAATCATGCGTCCGCGATTTTTACGCTGGGTAGCCTTCTGCTTATCAATGTCTGCCAGACGTTCTTTCAGCAACGACATACGGTTCAGGATGATACGACGGTCCATTTCAAGCTGTGTTTCACCCGGACCACGAAGTCCCACGGAACCTTTGCCACCACCGGCACCGGAACCACCTCCCTGGCGTTCCAAGTGAGTCCAAAGCCGCTGCAAACGCGGCAACATATATTTATACTGTGCCAGTTCTACCTGTGTCTTCGCATTGGCTGTCTGCGCACGCATGTCAAATGTATCAAGAATCAGTGAAGTACGGTCCAGTATCTTCACTTTCAGTTCAGCTTCAATATTACGAATCTGTTTCGCAGAAAGCTCATCATCAAAGATGACCATTCCTACTTCACGTTCTGCTTCCTCTTCGTCATGGATATATTGTCTGATTTCTTCCAACTTTCCTTTTCCGACATAGGTCACCGGGTGGATCTGTGACAGATTTTGAACAACACGCCCGACCGTCACTGCCCCTGCAGTTGACGCCAGTTCTTCCAGTTCATCCAAAGATTTCTCCGTATCATCATGATCATCCGTGCTGACTCCGACCAAAATGACCTTTTCCTTCACCTGTTTCAGTTCTATCATTTCCGCCATAAAGCCCTCCTATCTGGTCTCCAAAAATTCTGCTTCTTTTTCTGCCTTCGAGTCTCCAGGATACTGCTCGTTATACTCGCTCACTTTCTCTTTTGCATTGTCCCAGTCCCCCAACTTTTCATATGATACAACCGTGTTAAACAGCATCTCCCGTTTCATTGTATCAGAGCAGTCCTCCATAGACATACCCTTTTCAAAGGCAGATACCGCTTCCTCATAATTTTCCATTTTCATATTACTGATACCGATAAAATTATATAACGTTGCCGTTTCTTCTGCCCCATTGTCCAATGCCTCCCCGAACGCATCAATTGCTTTTTCGAATTCTTCCATCTCAAAATATGCAATTCCCATTCCGCGGTATGCCTCATCTAAGTTCTTTTCTTCATCGATCTCCTTCTGAAAAGACTTGCTCGCCTCCTCATATTGCTTTTCTTCCAACTGAGAAACGCCTTCTTCCAAATAATTTGTTCCCATACAGCCTGTCAATAAAACTCCCGTCATGACAAGCATTGCTATTTTCCTTTTTTTCATCTCTGCTCCTTTTCTATTATGCCGGATTTTTAGATGCCCATGCAGCATTCACAATCGCAAGCACAATCACACATACTTCCCAAATGATCGCCCCCTTGATTGTTATCATTCCGCACAGCGCCAATCCCAATACGATTATTTTAATAAGAACCGCATAAACCGTGTTCTGCCTGATGACCTTCAACGTCTCCTTTGCAATACGGACTGCATCTACCAGCGCCAACGGTTCATCATCCATCAGGACAATATCCGCCGCTTCGATCGCTGCATCTGAGCCAAGCGCTCCCATAGCAATCCCTACGTCGGCTCTCGTGAGCACCGGCGCATCATTGATACCGTCTCCAACTGCTGCAAGACATTCCGTGTCGTCCTGCATATTCAAAAATTCTTCCAATCGCTCCACCTTATCATGCGGAAGCTGATTTGCATAATAATAGTCTAATTCCAATTCCTCAGCCACTTCTTTTCCAGTAAACTGGGTATCTCCCGTCACCATCACAGCGACTGCCTGACAATGCTTTTTCAAATACATAATCATCTCTTTTGCATCTTTTTTTATCATATCTGAAACGACGATATAACCTGCATATTTCCCGTCAACCGCAATGTAAATTACGCTTCCTGACTTGTGTATTTCCTGAAACCGGATGCCTCTTTCTTCCATCAGTCTTGCATTTCCAACATACACTTTCTTTCCCTCGTAAATTGCTGTCAATCCATATCCCGGAATCTCTTCCATCTCAGTCATACGGGTCTTTTCAAGTTCTTTCCCATAAGCATTTTTCAAGGAAACAGCAATCGGATGATTCGAGTAGCTTTCCACATATGTTGCAATCTCCAATAATTCCTCCTCTGTAAGCCACTGTGCATGTACCTCCTGCACTTCAAAAACACCTTCCGTCAACGTTCCCGTCTTATCGAACAGAAAGGTGTTCACCTTCGCCAAAATTTCCAGATACACGCCTCCTTTTACGATTACACCTTTTTTAGCAGCGGAAAGAATCCCGCCTAAAAATGCTGTGGATACAGACATCCCAATCGCACATGGGCAGGCTGCCGCCAAAAATACAACAACTCTCTTCATTCCAGTCACATACTCATATGTCTTATCAAACAGACTTGGCAAAACAACAAGCATCGCTGCCGACGCTAATATCAAGCCTACATAAATCTGAATGTATCTTTGTACTTTGTGCTCACTTTCTGCCTTTTTCGTATCTACATTTTCTACGATATTCAAGATTCTTGACACCGTAGAATCATCATATGTATGAAGCACTTTGACTTCTATGGCGCCTGTCAGATTCAGACTTCCACTATATACAATTCCGCCCGGCTCTTCCTCACACGGAATTGCCTCTCCCGTAATCATCTGTGTATCAAGCGAAGTTGTCCCCGAAACGACTATCCCATCTACCGGAACTCGTTCGCCCGGTCTGATCAAGATTCTGTCGTCCTTTTCAAGCTCTGACGGCTCTACCTGTATTTCTTCCCCATCTACCAGTTTATTTGCAAGGATTGCATGTACATCGATGAGTTCTCTGATTCTTCGTTTGGAGCGATCTATTGTGATCATCTCGATCAGATGTCCAACCTGAAAAATCAAGATCACCGCCACTGCCTCCACATAATATCCAACGGCAAACGCACAAATTGTAGTGATTACAAGCAGTACATTCCCATCCAGAAAAATTTTCTCCAAAAAATGTTCCGCAATCTTCTGAAACACACTGTACCCAGCCAGTAGGTACGCTGCAAAAAAACAGCCAAACGCAATGTCCGACGGCAAATGATAACTTCTGCTCAGCCAGACACTTCCCAAATACAACAAAAGTCCGCACACTGTCATGTACACATTATTACGTATTCTTTCCTTCATAACCTGCCCTCATCAAACAGCCTCTACTCTATTATATGCTCCATTCCCTGATTCAAGATGCTCTGTATATGCCCGTCTGCCAGCGAGTAAAATACCGTCTTTCCTTCTCTTCTATTCTTTACTAACTTCATCTGTTTTAATATTCTCAGTTGATGTGACACTGCAGATTGAGTCATTCCCACAACTTCTGCCAAATCACACACACACAACTCTGCCTGAAACAACACACATAAAATTTTTATTCTCGTCATATCTCCAAATACTTTGAAGAAATCTGACAATTCTCGTATCGTTTCTTCTTTCGGCATTCCGTCTTCAATCTGGTGTACCAGACTGTCATGCAAATGCGTTGTCCCACAACATTCTATTTCCGATTTTTCCATATCTTACTCCTTTCATATGACTCGACATTCATAGAACAATTATGAATGATGTACTCTGTTTGGTCAATACTTTCCTGCAAAATAAGTACGACTGTTCCCCTGACTCACCGCAGGACAACAGCCGCACTTCTTTTATTTCTTATATAAAATTCGGATGGAATTTAATACACAGAGCATCGCAACTCCTGTATCGGCAAACACTGCCAGCCACATATTTGCAAATCCCATAAGTCCAAGTATCATTACCAGAGCTTTCACAATCAGTGCAAACACAACATTTTGCATGGCAATCGCTCCGGTCGCTTTTGCAATTGCAACAGATTGCGGAATCGCTTCCATCGAAGATGTCATAAACACTACATCTGCCGCTTCAATCGCAGCATCCGCTCCACTTCCCATCGCGGCTCCGACATCTGCTCCAGCCAGCACCGGCGCATCATTGATTCCATCTCCAACAAACATAACAGCTCCGTTCTTTTGACGTATCTCCTTTAATTTTTCTACCTTATCCTCCGGCAAAAGCTGTGCGTACACTTCTTCTACACCTGCCTTTTTGGCTATGGCATCTGCACTTGTTTTGGCATCTCCTGTAAGCATTGCTGTTCGAAGTCCGTATTTTTTCATCTTTCTGATTGCACTAACGGAATCTTCTTTCAAAGTGTCCGCAATGACAAGATATCCTGCCAGCTCTCCATTTATCGCGACAAATACTTCGGTTCCATAAACGTCGCTCTCCATCATTTGCACATTCACATGATGCATTTCTAAAAGGGCTCTGTTTCCGCATAGCACCTCGCCGAGTTTCATTTGCGCACGGATTCCCTTTCCTGATATTTCTTCCACTTTTGATGGGCGTTCCAATTCTACAAAACGTTTTTTTGCTTCCTCCACAATACTGTTCCCAATCGGATGCGTGGATGTACTCTCACATCCTGCTGCAACTGCTAAGAGTTCTTCTTCCTTCCATGCCCCCAATGAAATACACTTCTGCACTTCAAAATTTCCTTTTGTAATAGTCCCTGTCTTATCCATGACAACTGCCTTGACCTCTTTTAACGCCTCCAAAGCAATTCCGCCTTTAAAAAGAATTCCCTTTTTAGATCCCGCGCCAATTCCGGAGAAAAATGCAAGCGGCACACTCAATACGAGCGCACATGGACAGCTTATAACGAGAAATGTGATTGCTGTATAAATCCAAAATTTCCAATCTCCCGTAATCAGTGAAGGGATAATTGCAGTTCCCAATGCCAGGATTACTACAAATGGTGTGTAGACCCTTGCAAATCTTGTAATAAATCGGTCTATCTTCGGCTTGCTTGCCGCCGCATTTTCGACAGACTGCAGAATCCGTGTAACCATAGAGTCGCCAAGTGTCTTTTCTACCCGAACCTTTAACATTCCGGAAGTATTGACACACCCTGAGATTACCCGGTCACCTTCGCCTGCTTTTACAGGAACCGGTTCACCTGTCACCGGCGCTGTATCGATGCGGCTCTCACCGCTTAAAATCACTCCGTCAAGCGGAATTAGATCTCCAACTCTCACAAGGAGCACGTCTCCGATCTGCGCTTCCTCTGCCGGAATCACTTCCACCTCATCTCCATGCAGAAGATTTACAACCTCCGGTCTCATGTCAACAGCATCCATAATA
>OGNW01001257.1_pt1 | contig 14688 bp, 23 predicted proteins | sample 1573591 | NCBI WGS metagenome assembly OGNW01 (sample SAMEA2581894, study PRJEB24529) | metagenome | biome: Human gut stool | place: China | collected 2011
ACCTTCATATTGGTTAGCAGCTGTTGCGCCTCCCCAAAAAAATCCTTCTTTAAATCCCATTGATACTTCCTCCTTGTTTTCTTATAATATTATATTCATTTTTATGTATTCGGTTTCATTTTTTCACTTTATGAAAATCTCATTTTCATAATAATACAGAATTCGTTATAATAAATATATATTCGGAGGGATAATATGAAATTACATCAATTACGTTATTTTCAATGTCTATCTCATTATTTACATTATCGTAAAGCAAGTGAAGCTCTTTATATTTCGCAACCTACACTTTCATTTGCAATCAAAGAATTAGAAAAAGAACTAGTTGTTGCTTTATTTAAAAAAGAAGGAAGAACTATTCAACTTTCTCAAGAAGGAAAAATATTCTTAGATTATGTATCAAAAAGTTTACAAATTTTAGATGAAGGAATTCATGCTATTCAACCAAAAAAAGAAATTAAAATTTCATCTATTCCTACTGTCATTAATAGTTTTCCTGTACCTTTTATCATTCATTTACAAAAAGAACAACCTCAAATCAACATACAATTTCGTAGTGAAAAGACAGAAACAATTACTCAAAAAATATTAGAAAATCAAAGACAATCATTTACAATATATTCCTCTTATTAAAAGAAAACTTGTCATTGTACTTTCAAAAGAAAATCCTTTATCAAAAAAAGAAAAAGTAGAATTAAAAGATCTATTAGATTATCCTTTCTATACTTATCAAAAAAATATGACACTTTATAGTACAATTAAAGATTTATTTATAAGTCAACATTTACCCTTTAAACCTACTAACTATTTTGATGATGAAAATTCGATGATTGGTTTAGTAAATGCTAATTTAGCTGTTTCTATTATGGAAGATAATGATACGCTTCTTTCTTATCAAAATATTATAAAAAAAGAAATTTCTCTTCCTTATAAAGAAAGAGAAATCTATATTGTATATGATCCTTTAAATATTTCTAAATTATCTTTAGATATTATTCAAGAAATGATAAATTTTAAAAATGTTTGATAGATTTTATCTATCAAACCATAAAAATTATGATATTGTTTATAATTATCTTTTTATTTTAAAATTCTTATATAAAAGTGAGGATTTTTTATGGAAAGAAGTCAAATAATTGATATAAAACAATTTAATACATTTTATGATATTAACTATCATTCAATTTGTCAAATTAAACATATCAAGAAAAATACACTCATTATTGAAGAAAAACAAAAAAATGAAAATATATTTTTCTTACTTCAAGGTATTGCTTATAATTATTGCCTTTTTGAAAATGATAGTAAAAGAATACTCAATATTGAAAATCAAGAACATTTTTTAAACGAAGACGCTATCTATCAAGAATACGCTTCTTCAAATATTAAAGTCTTAAAAAATTCTACTATTTTAGTAATTCCTATTTCTATCATTAAAGAGTTAATCCATGATAATTTTCTATTTTCACAAAAAATACAATCATCGTTAGCTTTTAAATATACAGAAAATCAAAATCTTTTAAAATTTAATTCTTATCAAAATAGTCAAGCGCGTTTAACTATATATCTTTGTTATTTAGCTCATAAACTTGGTATTCCTTATCAAGATGACATTGAAATTCCTTTTGATTTTTCAGTTGTTTTTCTTTCTCAATTAATTGGTGCAAAAAGAGAAACAACTTCTAGAATTTTAAATCAACTTATTGATCAAGATTTTATTTACTATCATCAAAAACACTTAGTCATTAAAAATTTAAATTTATTTAACCATTTAAAAAGTATCGCTTTTTCGTGATACTTTTTTAAAACTCTAAATTTAAAATATCTTTGATATGTTCAACCGACATTTCTTTTCCAGTCCATAATTTAAAAGATTCTGCTCCTTGATAAAGCATCATACCTTCGCCATTAATAGCTTTTTTAACCCCAAATTTTCTAGCAACTCTTAATAATTCAGTTTCTTTAGGAGCATAAACAGTATCTGCTACATAAAAATCTTTTCTTAATGCTTCATGATCTGCTCAATCAAAAACTTTAGCTTTTGATTGAGTATTTTCATTAATATTTTTACAATTAATTAAAGCTTGATTATAAAATTCATCTTTTCTATTAAAAATAGAAATCTCTGCGACACCATCTAAAGCCGCTTGTATTTCAATAGCTGTAACTGCTCCACCAGCTCCAACAATCGTTATTTTTTTACCAATAGGATCAAGATTGCTTTCTTTTAACACTTTTATAAAACCAACGCCATCAGTCGTAGTACCAGTTAAAACACCATCATCATTAATAACAGTATTAACTGCTTGGCCCATCTTAGCAACAGGTGTTAAGTGATCTAAATACTTTACAATTGTTGTTTTATTAGGCATAGAGACATTCCATCCTCTTACTTTCATCGCCTTTAAACCTTCTACAGTTTTCTCTAAATTTTCATGATCAACTTCAAAACACATATAACAATAATCTAATCCTAACTTAGCAAATACTTCATTATGCATAGTTGGACTTTTAGAATGTCTAATAGGATTAGCAATAAGTCCTATTAATTCTGTATTCCAGTCACTCTTTCAGTAATTTCTGCCATTTTTATTTTCCCCTCTACAATAATTCTTTTTGTTTTAATAAATGAATAATATTTCTTCCCTCTTGTGTTCCTTCAATAATACGTCTAGCTCTTTTACAGTCTCCAATTTCTAAAACATCACCATTTTTATCTTGATAATAATCTTTAAGTTGTAAATAAAGTGGATTATAAGCTTTCATTCCTAAACATACAAATCCATAATCAAATGGAACTTTTATTTCTTGATTTTCTTTTTCTACAATAAAATAGCTTTCATGTACTTCTTTTAATTTTGTTTGTGTCATTTGTTTTACATGATGTTTTTCCATCATTTCTTTTGTTTGTGATTTTGTAACAGGATCAAGATCTCTTCCAATTTGATTCATCATTTCAATAATAGTAGGTGATGCCCCTCTATTAGCAAAATATTCAGCAACATCTAATCCTACTGCTCCTCCACCAACAATAACAATCTCTTTATTGGTTGTATCATCTGGATAAAGATCTAGATGATTCATAAATTTATCAATACTACTGACCTTATGATTATCTAAATCAATATTTTCCTTTAATCCACTAATTGGTGGAAGGATTGATTTTGAACCAGTTGCAACAACAATATCAGGTTTAAAATTATCAACAAAATCAACGTTTGCTTCTACTCCTTTTAAAATAAATCGTGTAACTTTTCTGCTCTTTTTTCTAAATACTTAGGAAAATGAGCTATTCTTGTTTTTTCAGGTATTTGACTAATTTATCTAGCTAAGCCACCTAAAGTTTTTTCTTTTTCTATTAAAAATGTTGTACATCCTACTTCACTTGCAGTACAAGCTGCTTCAAGTCCTGCTGTTCCCCCACCAATAACTACTACATTCGTTTTCTTATTTACTTTTTGTTTTTTATAAAAATCATCATAGAAAGCATCTGGATTAACTGTACAACGGATTGGTCTATTTAATCCAATACGATGTCCTGTACATCCAATATTACAAGAAATACATTGACGAATTTCATCTGTTTTGACTTTATGAGGCCAACTTGGATCTGCAATTGTTTGACGACCCATTCCAATTAAATCAGCATCTTGGTTTTCAAGAATTTCACAAGCACTTTGAGGATTGCGAATATTTCCTGATGTCATGACTATTTTATCAGGAAAAACTTCTTTAATAGCACGTGCCATATAACGACGCCTTCCATCAGGATAATATGAAGCATCTATTTATTTATGAATTGAATCACTTAATCCTGCAGAAACATCAATCATATCAACTTCTTTTACAAAGTATTTAAGTCATTCAATGCTATCTTCTAATGTATTACCATCATCTAAAAATTCATCTGAAGAAATTCTTATAATAACAGGAAAACGTGGACCGACTACTTTTCTTACTTTTTCTACAATGATTTTAGCAAAACGTGCACGATTTGCTATATTTCCACCAAATTCATCCGTTCTATCATTCGTAAGTGGTGATAAAAATTGTGAAATTAGATATGAATGTCCTGCATGTATTTCAATGGCATCAAAACCTATTGTTTGAGCTCTTTTAGCTGAGGTTGCATAATCATCAGCGATACTATAAATTTCCTCAACTGATAATTTCCTTGGAATAGCACCGCATTCTTTATTTGGTAAATTACTTGCAGAAACAGGTTGCATACCATTACGACTTTCCACGGCACTTGCTCCTGCAGGATTTAATTGGATAGCAATTTTAGTTCCATATTGATGAATTGTCTCACATAATTTATAAAATCTTGGTATATAATTATCAGCATCTATTCTAAGTTGTGTAGTTCCATTACTTCCCTCTGGATATTTCATACAAGCATTTTCAACAATCAGAAGCCCATAACCTCCTTGAGCTCTTCTTTCATAATAATCCATATGTAGAAAACTCATTTCTCCATTTTGTTCACCAAAATTAGTTCCCATAGGTGTCATGACTAATCTATTTTCTAATGTTAATCCATTAATTTCTATTGATTCAAATAAGTTTTTATATTGGTTCATTGATATCCCTCCACATATTATTCAAACAAATAGAAAAATAATAAAAAATAACAAAACCGTGATATATATCACAAAAAAAGAATATGTCCTTAAAACATACTCTTAATACTTAATATCTAACAATTCTTTAAAACAATTTAAATGATAATCTGCAAAAGTGCAATGATAAGCACTTGATAAAGCTGCTACATTCATAGAAGCGCTTTTAGCAGCAAAACATCCTGAAATTGCATCTTCTACAACTAAACATTCTTTATAAGGAATATTAAGCAAGTCTGCAGCTTTCATGAAAACCTCTGGATGTGGTTTTGAATACTGAATAGAATTTCCATCGCTAATTGCATCAAAGAAAGTATCTAAACCTAGTTGTTTTAAAATAAGCATTGTATTTTTACTTGAAGATCCAATAGCAAGTTTTAATCCTTTTTTTCTTAATTGTTCTAGTGTTTCTTTGACTTCTTTAGATAAATCTTTTGTAGACATTTTTAATAAATATTGTTGATAAAGCTTATTTTTTCTATCAGCAAATTGTTCTTTTTCTTTTAATGAATAGTTTTCTTTTGATTTTTCTAAAATAATATCTAAACTTTCCATTCTAGAAACACCTCTTAAACGTTCATTATCTTTTTCATCAAAAGGAATATTTAAATCATCTGCTAAAGATTTCCAAGCTAAATAATGATAATGATCTGTTGAACAAATAACACCATCTAAATCAAAAATAATGGCTTTCATCTTTTTGTATCCCACCTTCCACAATAGACATCAACTGGACTTTTTCCAACAAATTTTTCTTTTCCAAGAAGCTTATCCACTAAAACTTGTAATGTTTGATCATTGTTTGTATAACAATTAATATAAGTTTTTATCATTGGTACATCAAAAAGATGATATGGATTAGCAAGAGAGACAAAAATAGTTGGCACATCTTGCATAAACCATGGCGCATTTGCTGCCATTAATTTTATCCATTCTACTCTTCTTGTCGTTTGATTACTCGCTGTATCATAATTAGCTACATAAATGACTAAATCACATTTTTCTTTGATATCTTTTATACCGCTTTCAAATACCTCTTGAAAATCTAAACGTTTTGTATCAAATTCATAAACATTGAATCCCTCTTTTTGTAATAAATTGGTTAGTGATAGTTGTGTTCCTTCTTCTTTAAAACCACCATTATCTTGATCAGTTAGATTATATATTCTAATTTTTTTGTATTTATCACTTGTTAATGGTAAAACACCTTTTTGTTCTTTAACTAAAGTAATAGCTTGTTTAGCACATTCTTTTGCTAAGCTTTGATGTTCGATACAACCTACAATCTTTTCAGATTCTTCTACCTCACTATGATCAAACAAGCCATTTGCCATCTTTGTACCAATAATTCTTAAAACAGCTTCATCTAATCTTTTTTGAGATAAAAGCCCTTCTTTTAAACCATTTTTTATAAACATGTAGTCTTCATCGATATTTTTATTAAATAAAATCATATCACAACCTCTTTCAATACATAGAGGTAATGCTTTTGATCTAGACATAGCTACATTAAACCCAATCATTGCTGTAGCATCTGTTACAACTAATCCATTAAATCCTAATTTGTTTCTTAATAACACTGTTAAAATCTCTTTTGATAAACTTGCTGGCATATAGTCTTCTTCATTGCATTCAGGATTTATTTCTTTAATATAATGAGGTAATAAGATATGCCCAACCATGATTGAGCCTATTCCATTATTAATAAAATGTTGATATATTTTTCCATAACTATTATTCCACTTATCAACGGTTAAATCATTTACACTACTTAATAGATGCTGATCTCTCATATCCACACCATCTCCTGGGAAGTGTTTAATACAAGGTAAAATATGGTTTTCTTTAAGTGCTTCAATTTGACAATCAGCAAATTTAATAATCGTTTCTTGATTTGAACCATAAGTTCTAATATTTGTAATAGGATTCAAAAAATTATAATCAATATCAACAATAGGAGCAAATGACCAGTTACATCCTACTGCATGTGCCTCTTTACCTGCAATCATTCCTAAATCATAAGCAAATTTTTCTTGATTAGTAGCAGCAACAGACATTTGTCTAGCAAAATATGTACCATCAAGGCAAATGCCATTTCCCCCACTTTCTAAATTAGCAGCCAATAATAATGGTATTTTACTTTGGCTTTGAAGTCTATGATGAATTCTTTTTATCTCTTTTGAAGGAAGTGGGCGATACATCATTGCTCCTGGTTTATATTTTTGAATGAATTCGTCTATTTCTTTTTCATCTTGAACATTACCTATAGGACAAAAGATTTGTCCTATTTTTTCATCTAATGTCATATCACTACATATCTTAGTAACTTTTTGAATTTGTTCATCATTTAAATTAAATGGATTTGTTGATAAATCTATCATATATTTTCTCCATTTCTTTCAATAATTTCTTTATACCAATAAAAAGAATCTTTCTTATAACGTTTACAATCCATAATATCTTGATCTGTGCGATTGACATAAACTAGACCATATCTTTTTGAAAAACCTTGGTGTGAACTAACAACATCAATAAACGACCATGGACAATATCCAAAAACAGGATATCCTTCTTCTTTTGCACGTAATACTTCTTTAATATGGGCTGAAAGATATTCAATACGATAAGTATCATGAACTCTATTATTTTCTAATGCATCACTATAAGCCATACCATTTTCAGTAATAATAATAGGTAAAGCATAACGATTATAAATTTTATAGATAATACTTCTAATTCCTAATGGATCTATTCCATTAGACATCCATTTTGTTTTCTTTAAATGTTCATTAGGACAAACTTCAAACATAGAACTTCTAAAAAATGGCGGTAATTGATAATTAATACGATGTTCTTTGTTTTCTTTTACACAAATAGATGAATAATAGTTTATTCCTATAAAATCTGGTTTAGAAGATTTGAGAATTTCATCATCCCCTTTTTCTTGAACTGGATAACAATCCATATTCTTTAAAATACTTTTTACTCTAAATGAATAACTTCCTTTAACAGACATATCTAAAAGCATATACATCATTAATTCCTCAGCATCCATTGCTGCTAAAACATCTTCAGGAGATGAACTATATGGATAAACATTTTGAACAGCATTTACGACACCAATTTTTGCATTTACATCAATTTCTTTAAGTAATTTCATTACTTTCTTTTCTGCTAATGAAGCATGATATGACATTTGATACATATTTTTTGTTTGTAATACTTTATCATTTTCATGATTTCCATTTAGATCACTTGCTGCCATAGCAATCAATTGTTCATTGATTGTCACCCAATGCTTGATCGTACCTTGCCATTTTTGAAAGCAGATTTTAGCATATTCAACAAAAGCATCGATACATTTTCTACTTTTCCAACCACCAAATTCGTCAACTAATGCTTGAGGCATTTCAAAATGATAAAGTGTTGGAATCGGTTCAATATCGTTTTCTAAACATAATTGAATAATTTGATCATAAAATTCAAGACCCTCTTGATTGACATGATGTCCATCTGGCATAATTCTTGCCCAACAAAAAGAGAAACGATATGCTTTTAATCCCAATTCTTTCATCAAAAGAATATCTTCTTTAAAATGATGATAAGGATCACTTGCTACGTTTGTATCAGCAATACCTTCTTTAACATGGCGTGCATCTGTTGTTGAAAGTCCCTTACCACCTAAATTGTAGCCTCCTTCTACTTGAAAGCCACTGGTTGAAGCACCCCATAAAAATTTATTCATGTTGATCTCCTTTTTCATTCATTAATGCTTGATTATCAAGTGTTTTAAAGAATGGATAATAAATAATAATCGAAATAACAACAGCAACTAATTGGAAAATACCCCAAGATAAACTACCTTGCATAATTCCTGAAATAAGTGGTGGCATTGACCCCAATCCTAAAATTCCAATTGGAGCGGTCACAATTCCAAATTGAATTAATGCATATCCTAAACAAACCAAAACAATTGGACAAAGAATAAAAGGAATAAGCATAATTGGATTTAAAATAACTGGTAATCCAAAAATAACAGGTTCATTAACACTAAAGATTCCACATGGTAATGTTAGTTTTCCAAATGATTTATATTGTTCACTTTTAGCTTTAAAGAACATTAAAATAACAAGACCAATTGTAGCACCTGAACCACCTAAATTAGCTAAATCCCATAATCCAATATTTAATACATGAGGAATTGCTTTCCCTGCAGCCATGGCTGCTGTGTTATCTCCAATATAACTAAGCCAAATTGGAAATAAAATAGGTAATACTGTCATTGATCCATGAATTCCAAAGAACCATAATAATTGTGCAATTAAAATAATAATGATAAATGCTGGTAAATTTCCTGTTAATGATTGAAGTGGTGTTTGAATAATTGTATAAATGCAATCAGTTGCATTTCCATAAGCTGTCATTGCAAATAACGCTCTTAATACTAAAAATACAATGGTAATGATAACTCCTGCTAATAAAGATGATAAAGATTCACTGACCATTTCTGGTACAGAATCAGGTAATTTAATAACAATATTTTTTTCAGTAATTAAAGCTAATAATCTAGAAACCACTAGTCCTGCAAGTAATGCTACGAAAACTCCTTTTGTTCCTAAATAAGCTGTATTAAAGAAACTAATTCCACTATCTGCTAAAGTTGTACTATCTAATGGAATAAGTAACATATAAGCAAATAAAGATAAAAAACCTGATGTTAAAGTATATTTTTTATTTCCAAATACAGTTGCTCCACGATATCCTACTGCAAAAGCCATATAAACAGCTAATAAATTTGTAGTAACATTTTGAACTCCTGTAAATAACTGACCTAACCCTGTTTTAGCAAGTAAATCTGTATAAGGTTGCCATGAAATATTCGTTAAAATTGTAAAAACTGCACCTAACATGATTATTCCAAGAGTAGACATACATCCACCACTAATTGCATTTAAATATTTGTTTTGTGATAATTTATTAGCAACTGGAACAAGTGTTTTTTCTATAATAGATATTAATTTTTCCATTTCCTATTCTCCTTTATGTATCTGACATTGGCCTTTGTCTACATTGAGTATAACAAGAAAAAGAAAAAAATAAGTCATCAAAAAACCAGTGCTATTTTCAAAAATAAACACTGGTTTTCATAATCTGAAAATTTTATTAATAAGTAAAATAAATACAATAATACATGATGATTATTTCTAGTGTATAAAGTAATGATATGCGAGATTCAGTATTTGTATTATCTTGACTGCATAAAATAACTTCTCGATCAATAAATTCATTTATCATTTTTTGATGTTCATTCATTGTTAAAACAACAAGTTTAACTTTCTTTTCAAGAAGAATTTGTATAACTTCATTATGACGATAAAAATAGCCACCTTCAACACTTAAAATAATAACAGTACTACCTTCTTTTAAAGCATGTGCACTTTCTAACTGTTCTTCATTAGAAATAGCTACAGAAATATACTTATTCATTAAAGCAAAACGATTTTGTACATGTTGAGCTAGTAAAGTTGAAAACTTTAATCTAAGGATTAAAACGTCATCACTATCGTGTATATAAGAACAAATACGATCTAATTGTTCAAAATCAAGATGATCATAAGAAAATTGAATATTATTTATTACACGATTTGTATAATGCTGAAGAATTTCCTTAACATCATTTTTATTTGCTTTTATCACTTTAGGAGAATAATCAGTTTTTGAAATATCCAATGTATTCAAACAGGCGTTTTTAAATTCTTGAAAAGAATGAAATCCAATAAGTTTAACAAAACGTGAAATTGATGCTGGTGAAACATAGCATAAATCTGATATTTCATTAATTGTTTTTTTAGGAATCTCACTATAATGTGTTAAAAGAGCTAGTGCTATATCATAATTTGTATCTTTTTTATATTGACCATTAACATATCTTAATAATATTGATAATACTGAATTTGTATCCATAACTACTCCTCTATATCATATGATGATATTATTTTAACATATTTTTTTATTTTTATAAATTTTCTGCTAATAATTCTACTAAATGAATCGTTCTATACCACCTATTTTAAGTCCTTTTTCACAGCCATTACAATAAACTAATATATTATTTTTATAATGTTTGACCCATTCTTTCATTTTCTTTTCTTGAATATTTTGTGGTAAAAGTTCAATATAGTGTTCTTTTAATCCTTGTATTGTTTGAGGTGCAATTTTGAACAAGTATATCTCCTTCCTTTAAAAAATCATCTTTACTTCGACAACACTTATCAATAATAGCGCCTTGTTCTTGCATATATTTTGTAATTTTATGAATAGCTTGTTCATGATTTTTTCTTACATCATAACCTCCTTCATATTGATTAGCAGCACTTGTTTCACCCCATAAAAAATCTTTATTCATCTTTTAACCTCCTCGTTTTTTTATTTTATATATTATTTTAATATATTAAAAGAGCGGTTATAAACTATGGTATAAGATTTCGGTTTTTATTTAAAATAACAAAAAAAGCGAAATTTAAGTTCGCTTTTAATCCAATTCATTAATAATGAAAGAGTTTCTTTCTGCATCCTTTGCTTCATACATAGACTTATCTCCTAAACGAATTAATTCTGTATAATCTGCATCCTTACCTTTCATAATAGCAATACCTATACTGCAAGATACTGAGATAGTTTGTTGACTATTCTTATCATAAAAACCACTTTTTAATAATTGAAGAAGTCTATTCATCTCTTTTTACCAACAAAACAAAAAAAAATTCATCTCCACCAACACGACCTATTTTACCTTTAAGTTGTTCTTTTAAAACAGCCGATACAAATTGAAGTACCTTATCTCCAACTTGATGTCCAAAATAAGTATTAAAATCTTTAAAATGATCAATATCTAAAAACCCTAAAGTAATTTGTCCATCTTTTTCTGCTTGAGCTTGCAATATTTTTTGTTTTTCTTGATCTCGATTTTTTTCTTTTTCTATGTAATCTAATAATTCATTAATACTTATAGCAAGTTTACTAAATTCATCTTTTTGATTGGTTTCTAATCTAATTGAATAATCTTGTGTACGTTTGATTTGTTCAAAAGCTTGTATTTCTTTTTGAATAGGAAAAGTTATCTGTTGAGCAAAGAAACTTTGAATCAATATTGCTCCTATAACTAATAAAATAAAGACCAATAAATAATATATTCTAAAAGATTGAATACTTTCTTTTTGTCTTGTATCACCTTCTTATCAAGTATAAAGTTTGCTACTTTCTTTTGGGAAGTTAATAAATGTATTGTTTCTAATTTTTGAATAATTGACATGATTTTCACCCCATTTTGGTAATTCTTTGACCTATTTTTAAGTAGATTAGTTCACCTATCATTCCTATACCTATCCCTGATAAAATACCAAATAACATTAAATAGGGTAAATAATAAATAAATACAGAAGAATTAAAGAAACACATAGCAACGAGTAGTTGTCCAATATTATGAAATACACCACCCATAATTGAAATAATAAGATGTGAAAATAGTTTTGTTTTATTAAATATAAACATTATGAATAATGATAAAATACCACCTGCTAAACTATAAAGAAACATATAAAGATTTGTAAAAGCCATAGCTACAATCATAATTCTAAGTAATAAAACAATTAAAGCTTCTTTAAAACCAAAACATAAAAGCAACGTAAGGGTAACAACATTAGCAAGACCTATCTTAGCTCCTGGAATTCCTAGATAAAAAGGAAATAGTGTTTCAATATAACTTAAAACAATTGCAATTGCACAAAACAAAGAAAGATAGCATAATTTTCTAATAGACTTTTCCATCTTGTACTTCCTCTTTTCCTTCTTTTATTTCTATTATTAAATGATGTGGTAAACAAACAATTGTTGATCCTTTTTTATCAATTGTTCCTTGTTTAATACATAAATGATCTGGACAAGTAGCTTGTATCATTTTTACTTTTTGATTTTTTATTTGAATTGTATTTTCTTGATCTATTTTTATGATTTGATCTTCATTTAAAGAATAATAACCATATATTTGATTATCTTTTGTTATTTCTATTAATTGACCTTGTTTTCTTGATTTAAAGAAAAATAATCCTCCAATGATTAAAAATAAAATAACAATAACAATCAAATCATTTCTTAATGTTTTATTTTTCATTTTTTCACTCCATGATATAATAAGATAAAGGTGGTCTATATGAAAAAAATACTTATTTCTATCATTATTTTTTCATTTTTATTATGTGGTTGTCAAAAAACAACACCGCTATCTCATAAAGAATTTTGTTTAGATACAATTGTACAAATTACTTTGTATGATTCATCCTCTAAAAATATTTTAAATAACTGTTTCAATTTATGCAAGAAGTATGAACTTGTCTTTTCAGCGAATAATAAAGAAAGTGAACTCTATAAAATCAATCATGCTCATCACAAATTAGATGAACAACCTCTTTCTAAAGAACTTTTTAAAGTCATTAAAGAAGGTCTTTATTATAGTCAACTTTCTCAAGGTGCTTTTGATATAACCATTGGTTCTGTTTCTTCATTATGGAACTTTAAAGAAAATAAACTTCCTGATGATCAACAAATTAAAACTCATTTAAATGATATATCTTATCAAAATATTATATTAGATAATCAAAAAATACGCTTTTTAAATGAACAAACAATGATAGATTTAGGTGCGATAGCTAAAGGATATATCGCTGATCAAATTAAAAGTTATCTATTAAAAAATAAGGTTAACAGTGCTTTAATTAATTTAGGTGGTAATATTTTATGTGTTGGTCAAAAAAATAATAATCCATTTTCTATAGGCATTACTGATCCTCAAAATACAAATCATTCAATACTTAGTTTAAATATTAATAATTTATCGATTGTAACAAGTGGTACGTATCAAAGATATATTGAAATTAATTCAAAAAAATATCATCATATTTTAAATCCCTCAACTGGATATTGTTATGATAATGATTTATCTTCTGTTACTATTGTATCTAAAAGTTCTTTACAAGGAGATGCTTTAAGTACGGTTTGTTTTGCTTTAGGTAAAGAAAAAGGATTAGCATTACTCAATTCAATAAAAAACGTTTCAGGATGTTTTATTGATGATCATAATCAAATAAGCTATAGTAAAAATTTTAAAAAATATCTTTCAAATTAAAAACTCCTTTTGGGAGTTTTTATTCAATAATCTTTCTAGGACATTTTTCTTTACATTTTCCACAATGAATACATTTTGTATAATCGATATGTGCTAAAAAATCATCTACTGTAATTGCTTGAGTTGGACATACCTTTGTACATAGCATGCATCCAAGGCATCCTGCTTTACAATTTTTATTAACAATAGCTCCTTTATCATGACTATTGCATCTAACATGACTATTTGCTTCATAAGGTACCATTTCAATAAGATGTTGTGGACAAACATCCATACATTTTTGACATGATTTACATTTATCCTGATCTACTTCAGCAATACCATCAATAATATGAATAGCATCAAAAGCACAAGCTTTAACACAACTTCCATACCCAATACAACCAAAACGACACTTTTTATCACCACTACCAGGAACAATGGCGGCACTTAAACAATCATGAATACCATCATATTGATATTGTGTTTGAATTTGATCACAAGTCCCTTTACATTTTACATAAGCTACTAAATGTACATGGTTTTCTACTTCTAGATGCATGATTTCACCTATTTTTTTAGCAACTTCTTCGCCCCCAACAGGACATTGATTGATGGGTGCTTCTTTTTTAGCAATGGCACAAGCAAGTCCATCACATCCTGGATAGCCACAAGCCCCACAATTATTACCTGGAAGAACTGCCCTTATTTTTTCTTCATTTTCATCTACTTTCACTTCAAATTTTATACTTGCTAGCGAAAGTAAAATTCCAATCAGTAAACCTATTATTCCTACAACAAGAATTGAAATAATCATATGCATTCCTCCTAAATTAATCCTGAAAAGCCAATAAAGGCAATTGCCATAAGACCGGCACATGCGCCCAAACCGTACGGCTCGGTATA
>OGNW01001260.1_pt1 | contig 14640 bp, 10 predicted proteins | sample 1573591 | NCBI WGS metagenome assembly OGNW01 (sample SAMEA2581894, study PRJEB24529) | metagenome | biome: Human gut stool | place: China | collected 2011
AGAAAGCCTCACGAGTAGGAGTATGTGCATATTGTTCAAAATCAGGCATTGGATTGGTACGCAAATCATCTTTAATATCATCTAATTCATCACAAATATACTGTACACATTGCTCAAAAGTATTTCTTGGGATCTCCATATCATCACCCAATATATGTACATCATCCCCCATCAAAGGAACACCACCATAGCGTTTCACTAATTCGAAATAGAAATAAGCCCTCAAGAAACGCGCTTCTGCTTTCATTGTAACATTCAATGGTTTTGTTTCTCCCTTTGCGTTCTTATAAGTCAGCATAAAAGGGACAACATCAATATGATTAATCAGAATGTTTGCCTTACGGATTCCTGAATAATACTCTTTCCATCGCATATCCGATTCAACACGTGTACTCGCAGTATACCGTCCCATTGCCAACTTATAAACATCCGGGTCAGAAACATTTATAGATATAGCATCATCAGACGCAGCATCTAAATAATCACTTCCTACACGATTGTGCCCGTTTTGCAACGTGGCATAAATATTATTCATAAACTTTACCGCATTCGTACCAAGAGAATCGGTTTTTGAAAATACAAAATCAATTGATACCAGTTCAACTGGCTCTGGTTCATACCCATCGGTACAGGATACAGCTGTAAACAACAATCCAACTCCGATTAGCGTCAAATATTTATTTCGTATCATAGATATCATAGTATATTAGAATTTAACATTAATACCTGTGCTGATGCAACGTTGTAGCGGATAGTTACCGAAGCTAACTTCGGGATCAACGAGTTCATTAGCAGCTTTTGTGAATAAGTTTTGTCCACTTACGAAAACTTTCACACGTGCTCCACCCAAATAATTACGACAGAATGAATCAGGTAAGTTATATCCTAAACTAACATTTTTCAACCGAATATAATTACCGGAACGTAACCAAAAAGAAGAGCCCCAGCCATTGCCTTGATTATACTTATTACCACCAGCACTCAACCTCGGGAAAGTTGCAGTAGCAGCAGTTTCTGGAGTCCATCGATCCAGCATATTCTCATATGCCTGTCCATAAACTTGTCCTTGAGTTTGAAAACCTTCCAATAAATTCCAATCACTCATTAAAACATCTTTATTGTACACTCCTTGCCAAAACATTGAGAATTCTAATCCACGCCATTCGAAACCTAAATCAATACCAAAATAAGAGAGTGGTTTATCGCCACCAATCATTACCTTATCAAAGTCATTGATAACTCCATCGTTATTCTGATCTTTGTACTTGATATCACCAGGCTGAATATTGTTAAATCCTTCAATTACAGGACTCTTTGTAATTTCGTCTTGAGAAGTGAAAAAACCTTCTGCTACCAAAACGAAGATTGCCCCTTTGGGTTTACCTGTAGTACGCAGATATTCATAAGGCACTTTTTGTTCATCTTTATATAACACTTTACTTTGCTCACAACTCCAGTTAGCAGATGCATAATAATTAAAATCGCCAACGTGATCTTGATAGGTAATTGAGAATTCGCCTCCATACCAACGTTCTTTAGCAATATTTTCATCTGGATAATTCTGGCCAATTAGTTCGATACTTTTTCCACGAGCCTGCAACAAGTCATAATATTTATCATTAAAATAATCAGCAGTTACCTGTAATTTGTTGTTAAACAAAGCTATATCTACACCAATATTCAGTTTATTGCCTTTTTCCCACGTTTGATATAAATTTGCCAGTTTATCTTTTTCTGTAAAACTTCCTGAACTTTGTCCTAAATTAGTCCCCAACCGATAATCATCACCTCCTGAGGAATAAGTCTGATAATACGTATAATACCCAGCATTATTCATACCATTACCTGTCTTACCATACACACCGCGTATCTTTAGTTGATTCAGCCACTCACAGTTTTCCATAAAATTCTCTTTGCTGATATCCCATCCTAAACCGAAAGCGTAAAAGGTTCCCCACCTTCTGCCTGGAGCATAACGATTGTAATAACTTTCACTTAATGCTACCTGTGCAAAATATCGCTCCGCATAATCATAAGAGACATCACCTATAATATTTGATGGATATTCAGGAAGATCCCAGTTAGTAAGAGTATTTCGCGTATCTCCTAGAACACTGGCCTTAAATTTGTGCTTACCAAATTGACGTTCATAATCAACAGCAAGCTGACCATACATCTGCCGATAGGTAGACACAGAACTAAATGAATTTGATTGCGTTTTCTTTTCTCCATACCGAGTATAAACGTCATTGCCATCCTTATCAATAGTATAATCAAAAACTTCGGAAGTTTTTGTTCGTTTCGTAGTCGAACGATTCTGAGAAGTTACACTACCTACCATACGAACAGACAAGCCTTTAACTAACTTACCAAAATCATAGCGCAAATTAATAGCTCCCAATACATCCCGAGCCCCATCTGTTATATAACCAGAGTTAATAGTCTGCGATAACAAATTATTATTGAACGACTGACTACCTCCCCATGATCCATCTGGATTTGTCACAGGATATGCATTACTTGGAGTAGAATAAATTGAACTGAGAATATCATCATACCCATTTCCAGTCCCTCCTGGTTGGGTACCTTCTTCTATACGTCCCATCAAAGTAACTTTTGCTGTCAAATCATCAGTAATATTGATGTTCACTTTAGAAGAAATCATATAACGATCAAATGTCATATTTGTATCGTGAGCATCTCCACCTGGATTTTTAAATAATCCATTTTCACCTACATAGCCTACACTAATAAAATATTGTGCGTACTTGTTACCGCCTGTAGCATTCAAATTATAAGACTGAGTAGTCGAATTTTTGTTCATCAGTTCATCACACCAGTTCACACTTGGATGTGTATACGGACTGGAATGATCACGAAACTTAATAAAGTCATCATAAGAATAAAAGGGATTTTTACCATCATTCAGCAACGCCTCATTCAATAAATAAGCATATTGAGAAGTAGACAGCGGATTTAGTTTTTTCACTGAACTCTGCACACCAAACCGTCCAGTAAATGATAACTGAAATCCCTGTTTGATAGGATCTTTAGTAGTAATTACTAATGCACCACGGGAACTGCGCATCCCCAAAAACATAGATGACAAAGCATCCTTCTGAATTGATACCGATTCAATAGCATCAGGATCGATAGAATATAATTCTCTTTGCACACCATCCACTACCACCACCGGTGCATTGTGGCGTGATAGAACATTAAATTCCGTATTATCACTATATGCCTCTTTACCCAATGTAGGGCTATTAAAGTTAAAGATGGTTCCAGAAGAACTGGATTCAATTTGACTCTTACGTGCACCACGAGTACGTACAATATCTAGTCCTGGTAAACGCCCTTGTAATGAAGGAAGAATAGTAGTTCCCATCAATGAACTAACCTGATCTGTATAAACCGTAGCAGCTGAACCTAAATAGCTTGCTTTATCTTTCGTATCATAAGGTCCATTTATTACATCTGGAAATTTCACGAACTCTTCTGTCAACGTTACTTTAAAAATACGTTCCTGATTTCTTAGCTTGTTCACCTTAATTTCCTTATGTAAAAAACCTGGATGAGAAAAACGAAGCATATCGCCCTTCTTATACTGAAATTCAAAAGTACCATCATCACCTGTCACAGTCTTAAAATCAGTATTCTTCATCGTGATTACAACACCCGAGACAGGATTGCCATATTGATCGATTACCTTACCTGTAATATTAGCCGTTCCTCCTGCTTCTTGAGCCACCGCATTCAAATGTCCCAAGCCAAGTAGTAGCCACATTACAAAACATGTGAAACAGTACCGACTATTTCTTTTATTCAAAATATTACGCATATAATCTTTTTTTAAGGTTAAACTCTATTCACATTGAAATTCGAATACGAAAGGCTCTTTTATTCCTTCTTCTACCTCTTCTCCTTCATTATCTCTACTGTCATCTGACTGGGAAATAGATACTGTTCCATCTTCATTTGTGAAAATATACTCTATACGAGAAATTGTTTCACCGTCCGGAATGTTAAAAAATCCACCAGGCCAAAGAGTTACATTATATCTTGGCAATTTCGTTTCTCTTTTCATTAGTGTTTTCGCACTCTTTTCATTGACTGTATATATCTTTCCTTCTATCGTATAAGCAGTAGCTTCTATATACACATTCTCAGCTTTTATCAATTCATTGGTATTAATATCCCCTTGAAAAGTGAATGTTACATAATCATCTTGTAAAGCAGACAAAGGTTCAATTTGATAATAGTGCGTAGAACAAAAATCAATCACAGTACCTGATCCTTCTACCACTTCAAAGCAATCATCAGCATCCTTAACAGAATAATGAGCCTCGTCTCCTCCAATCCCATCACTAGAGTGATTGATAAAAAAACTTGGTCGGAATTTTAAGTTGCTTTTTCCTGAATTACACTTAATTGTTACTGTATAATGTATTGTTCCATTTACACTAGGATAGTTATCCGATTTAAATGCAATCCATTCCATATCGTTCAAGACATTGCCTCGTACACCATATTTTTTTTTCAATGCCGCTGACCAACTCATACCTTTATAATTTGCAGGCTGTTCAGTATCTGGAATTACTGTCATTTTGTGATCCACTTCCGTTTCATACCTATCTTCTCTGTATGTCACAGTTGCATTCTGACGTACATTCCAACTTCTTGGAGCCAAGAATCCAACAATAAACGTTTCATTGCTTGCATCACCATCGATGTTTATTTCTCCACTAAACGTAAAAGTTGCAATTTCACCAGCCTTAATATAGGCAACCATCTCTCCGGCCTCGTTCTCTTGTTTAACATTTACCTCCTTAATCAAAAAGGAACATCCAAAGACTATTAAGGAAAGTACCAACAAAAAAAAGATTTTTATTCTATGTTTTTTAAAATAATATTTCATAAGCTTTTCTTTTTAAATCATTCTTCTATTTTTTCAAAAGAATAAACATAAGAGTTGCTCGAGCATCCCGGACTAATTGTAAGGGTTATATGGCGTTTCCCTTGTACAATCGGGTAAGTGATTTCAGTTATAGCTTCTCTTTCAGCACCTTCCTCCTGAAAAGTTAAGAAAAAAGGATATGTCAAATTATCAATTCTCCATGTACCATTTTTCTTTACTAAAAAAGGGAGATAGTTTTCAATATTATATGTATTATCTTTATTCATAATCAGACGAAACTGACTAAAGTCCATCACTTCAGATATATCCGTTCCATTGCGTACAACAGTTTTTAATTGCCACTTCCCATCTAACTGCTTTGGTACTTCCATATAAGAATCAGGAGCTATTTCATCTTTAAATGTATTGCAAGCACTCACAGTACCTAATAAGACGAAAAGTAAAACCGTAGTTTGTATTTTAAATCTCATATTTCTTATTTTTAATATAACAATCATTCCTATTCATAATAAGGATTCTGCAACAAATCCGGTGATTTCACAGTCTCTTTATAAGGTATTGGATAAAAATACATCGCTTTACGGAAGGTATGCTGACGAGTATCAATGATTCTTCCTGTCTTCCGCTCACCATTTCTTGTGATTTCAAAACCATGCATCATCCTATTATCTGTATCTTCAGCAATCATCCAACGACGTACATCAAAGAAACGATGTCCTTCAAACGCTAAATCCAACCGACGTTCCAACCGAATAGCTTCTGTCATATCAGCCTGACTCATATTATTTTCAATTCCATATGTTCCATCCTCGCCAGGCTCTATGCCAGCGCACTCACGTATCTTTCTCAATACAATATATGGGCTAATTTCTTGATCTCCTAGTACATCTTTATGATCAGGTCCATAATATTCATTAGCAGCTTCTGCATAATTCAGCAAAATTTCAGTATAACGCATCAATGGTCGTGCTTGCGAACCTCCATAAAGCATTTGATTTGCCATTGAACCAAATTTCAAGAATTTATGTGTATAATACCCTGTCGGAGTCCCTCGATAGATAGCGTCCTGTTGTGTTCCCACAGATATATTAATTTCAGTATCCTGCATATTACTCTTCATTATGCATCCATCATAAGTAACAGTGAACATGAAACGAGGGTCACGTTTGTTAGCAGGATTCGTAGGGTCATAATCTGGACTATCCTTAGTCGGTGTGCCATCTGCCATTGGGAAAAGTTCAGCCAAATCATGATAAACATACCCTCCAATACCATTTCCTCCTGTACTAGGAGGAGCAAACCATCGGTTTGTATCTATACTAGCTCCTGCTTTCTTTTCAAAGATTGTACCACAATAAACCTCCGTTCCCACTTTTCCATAATAATCAGCAGGTAACAACTGTGCATAATATCCCCATCCCGGATAAGCCTCATTATTCTCATCTTCATTACGAATGTACAAATCATACTGCTTCATCTTTATCACATCAAGGGCAGCATCTACAGCAATTTTCCAACGCTCCTTATCATAAGTAGGATACCCTAACAATTCTTTTGGAAAATCAGCAGGCGCAAAATCACTACCGTTGAATAATTTGCTAGCAGCATACAAACGTACACGTGAAATTAAGGCTTTACAAGCTCCTCGGGTTACACGTCCAAATTTGTTTCCACTTCTTTCAACTGGCAATGTTTCTGCAGCTTTATTAGCTTCATCCACAATATACTCAACGCAATCCGCATAAGAGTTACGCTCCTTGATTGCTTCTTCTACAGTTTCATAAACATCATCACCAATTAAAGCCACACCACCATAATGTCTTAATAGCATTGCATAATACCAAGCACGCAAAAAGCGTGCTTCTGCTTTATACTCTTCCTTTGCCACTTCAGCCATTCGGGATCCATCTGCATATTTAAAAAACACATTTACTCGACGAATATTTCGATATGCAATTCTCCAAACATCGTCCTCAGAAATAGTAACAGGATTGACTGTTCCAGTAGCGAACATTACATCTGTCGTAAGCCCGGTACTAGCTTTATACGCAGCTTCATCACAACTAGTCTGCAATCCTCCATGATCATTATACTGATCTTTATACCGATTATGTTGGATATCAAAACCAATATCCACATAAATCTGGTTTAAGAAATCTGCCGTATAAGTACTATCAGCGAATACGGTTGCCTGATCTAAGTCCGTGGTTTCTGTCTCACCCAGAAAATCATCTGAGCAAGACGAAAAAAGCCACGCACCTACAATAGATAGGAATAAATAAAATAAGCTTTTCATATACATAGAAATAGCGGTTAATAAATTTAATTGATAAACTCTAAAAACGGTAATATTCATTATTATTAGTTCTTTTTAATATGTGTACTATTTTATTGTTATTTATCTAATGACGATTTAAAAATGATATACCACTAAAACAATTACATGTTTTTTATTAATAAATTTACTTGTATGCAGGAAAGCTCAGAACATATTAAAAAAGAAAGTCATTTCTCCCTTTTATGAAGAAATGACTTTCTAAATCAATTTACCAAGATGAATCCGTCAGTAGCTATCAATCATCTTCATCATATATGCTTTCCCAATTGAAAATACGATAAAAATAAGGACGACAAAAGTCAGCACTACCCGGAAAATCAAAATTATCTCCAGCAGTATCAGCATCAGTATTAGTAGAAAATACTAATTCACCTTCTCGTGCAAGTTCTAGATGCAAATTTACTCTAAGCAAATTTTTATAATACTGATTACCTATCTTATCCACAGAATAAGGGACATTAAACAAAATTTTTTGATCATAAGGCGTCTCACCACGATATAGATAAACAGAATGACCATAAGATACAGCTTGTCCTATCATATAGTAGTAATCTCCTTTTTTAAAGATCTGTGGCATACTACATACATAATTATTTTCCATTATAGTAGAGCGAGTTCTCTCCTCTTTCGTCGGATACATCTTTTGCCACATAAAGTTACCACTTAAATCACGTATGTAATACTCCCACTCAGAAGTTAAATCATGAGTAGTGGTGCGAGCAACTAATGGTCTGTTATTCTCTGTTACATAAAGATAAATATGTCCATCTTCATCTTTCCATATAGTAGAACCATAGCCAACATCATCTGTATTGAATTCTTCGTTTTTACTAATTCTTTTAAGATAAGTACTATTACCCGGCTGTCCTTCCAAACTGTAAACAGCTAGACAGGTACCAGTTCGAGTCATTTTACCTTCATGATTATCTATTTCCCCCCACAACATTTGAAGTTCTTTAACTCCATTATTATCAAATATCGTAGCACCACCTATCTGATAGAAATGCTCTTCATCTGTTTCTTCCATAATAGTCTCATCTGGAGCTATGTGTGTATACGCCTGATAATAACCTTCTCCATCAGGATCATTAGTTTGTATATAATCAACTAACCATCTTAAATCATCATCCGTTTCTCCAAGACTACCACCAACAGTCGTTTGGATCATAATACTATTATGTGGGAAATTACAATTACCTCTTGCTCTTGTTTCAGCATCTACAACTCCAAAATAGCTATCATTAAAAGCCCATAGAACATTTCCATCAGACAATGATGTAGATTGCACACCAATTCCACCATTCCATCCTAATGTGCGAGTAAATAGCTTATCATACTTTTTGTCTTTATAAACAAAAACCTCACCACTATGCTGACCTACATTAGGAATTAGCTGTAATTCCCATGCCGAATCTATATTTGGAGGAGTAGTCGTTACATCACTATCCACTATTTCTTCATATGCAGTTTGCGCTGCGTCATAATCGTTGCATGCAACTAACGCCACTGCAACGAAAGTTACATATAGAAGACTATATATATTTCTTGTTTTCATAAGATTTATCATTTATTATCAGCCACTCAATTATTTTCGTTAGCAATAGCCACTGGAGACATCACCTCTTTCATTTCATACCAATCATTCGAGTTATAATTATAACGATAATTCAACGTAAACTCTTTCTTCTCTGGATTATAATATGATGGGGTATCCTCAATATTTAACACTATTTACATTATACCATTTATCTAATGTCACTTTTTGACATTGGATATATTCTCCAGTTGGCAATCCATTACTCCCGATAACAGGAACATCAATCATCTCCTCAGGATGGACCGTAACAACAATCCCTTGTTTACGGAGTTCTTTTCTATCCGATGTAAGTGTAGATCCCGTTAAAATACGAATACCATATTCCGTAACTGGAGCAACTAACTTAGTGGCATTTATTGGTTTATAATCTGGAGCATTAGTGTTTTTGTCCAAAGGTTCCCAAGTATCTTTAGCTACTCTCAATCTTGTTCCATTCATAGTATAATAGCTTTTCTCCTTAGTCGTTGCATAATCATTTTTCATAAGTATCTGCATCAATACATTCCTCCTTGCAGAAGAAATCATATAGTCAGAAACAGAAGCTATTCTTAAAGGAAGAAAGTAATTATCTTCAGGTTCCAGCCCATCAATATTTACTTTAATTGGAAATAAAGAATAAGATGAATTTGCATTTGGATATAAATTTATACTCCAATCATCTACTTTATAATGAGTATCTGGTAACTCCAGGACATAGTTTTTGTAATTATCCCCATATCTCTTTTGATTATAGTCCGATAATACAGTTTCATTCCTTTCCAGTTCTACCATCACTTCTTTTTCAATTGGAGTTGTACCACTTGCATAAACAGAAAGGTATCCTATTTCCTCCCCGCCGAAAGCAAATTCTCGTTGGAAAATATTATCTTCTCCACTAACAATATAAATTTCCTTACGATACTGTTCATCCTGATAAAACTCTTGCTCGCAGGATGTGAGAACAGCAGTAGCTGTCACACCTACCATAAGCATCAATTTATTTGTAAAATTTCTATATTTCATAGTTTATACATTTAAAATTTTATTTATCCCAACCAGGATTCTGATCAAGAACAGAAACCTTTCTAATCTCATCCAAATGTAAAGGTAACCATACCATCTTAGGTTTGAAATCACGTTCAATTATTGATTTATACTGAATGACAGTGGGCTGATAGAATCCTTCCCATTCAGCCTGTTCTACATTTAACCCCATTAAAGGTTCCCTTTCTAAATCTTCAACAATTCCCCAGCGTCTAATATCATAATAACGTTGTCCTTCCCAAAATAACTCAATCAAACGTTCACGTTGAACAACTTTATTAAAAGCTTCCACTGTAATCAAATCATCCGCTGTTAATCCCGGAATACCAGCACGATAACGTATCTGATTAAAATAATATTTGATAGCTTCTGTATCACGAGTATAAGTCTGACCATCAATTTCATATGCTTGAGTTAAATTATTCAAGGCTTCTGCATAAGCAAGCAATATTTCTGCATATCGAATAATCGGAAATGACTTATCTTTTTGACGCGCCCCACTACCACTCATAGCATCTTGTGGATTGATATATTTTCGAGAAGTATATCCAGTTATATTATAAACATTATTATTAGAATGATTTTTACCAGAATTAGCTCCATTCCAATAATCAATATTAACATTTTTCTTAGCACTTTCAGTAGTAGATCCCATCGCCCACCAAGCATGTGAGTAACCAATATTCACATAGAAAAGTGGTTCCCGATTAGTATATGCCAACTATGTTCCTTGGCTGATTTTATAACCTTCAGATAAAACTTTGCCTTCTGTCGTCACACAAGTCTTATCATAAGGACGGGATATATACGGATATGCACTACTAGAATTTTTAATATCACGCCCATCTGCCATATAAAATTGGTCTACTATATGCTGAGGTACACATAAACAAGAAGATCCTCCAAAATTCAATGGGAATACGTAACCCATATGGCTACCAACCTGCGCTGTAGAACTACACCATATGAACTCCGGATTTTGATTAATAGCAAGCTCTCCATTAAACATTTCGGCATAAGAGCGATACGGATCTACGACTTTTTTATCTCCCATCCCTACACCATTTGGAAATTCTGCAGTAGGAACCTCTTGCGGTAGAGTGACTACATATGTACCATAATTCCCTGATTCAGGATGTTCAGCATCAGTAGAAGCAGCAACAGTATATAATTGATATCGTCCTAAATCAATAACCTTCTTCGCAGCCGCAGCAGCAAGTGCCCACTTACGTTCATCATATGATTGAGAAACATAATGATCTCCATCTGTACAACGGGTAAAATCACCAAAAAATCTACGGGCTGCCTCTCCACCGTTATATAATGGGCTAGCAGCTTGTAATCTCACACGAGCAGCTAAAGCTAAGGCAGCTCCTTCTGTAGGAATATATTGATCCATCGAAGTGGTAGCATCAGGTAAGTTTTTAGCAGCTTCATCAAATTCTGAACAAATATAATCCACACATTCGTCATACGTATTACGCGTTCTTGCATAATACTCCGCTTCCTCATTATTACTAACAATTTCATCACCTAACAAAATCATTGGACCATTCTGTTGCAAAATTAAATAATATGCATAAGCTCTTAAGAAACGGCATTTTGCACGAAATTCCATTCTTTCAAAACTATTCATATCACGAACACCATCAATATGTGGCAATATAGTATTCACCTTACGAATCACCTTATAACATTTAGGCCAAATATTGAAATCCCATGTCCAACCGCCCATTGAACTAGAAGTAATCTCATTATTCATTAACTTCGTTCCAGAGAATTGTATAACAACCATACCATTCCAATCACCACAGCTCACAGCCTCGTCTGAACCTGTAACTCCAGGAGTGTTCCCATATTCCCAAATTTTATCGACAACAGGAAGCAGAGCGGCAGCCCCATTAAAATAACGTTCAATATTACGCTTATTTGCATAAATAGAATCTTCTTGAAAGGTATCCTCAAAATAATCATCTATATTCAAATAATTACAAGAAGCAAAAAAGCCGGATACCAATAACAGAACCGATAATATAAAATATTTTTTCATGAACTAATTTCTATTAAGTTTATACATCGTATTAGAAATTCAAATATAGCTGCAATGAATAACGTGCAGGTAAAGGATAAGCCTGTCCACAAGATGTCGCTTGTTCTGGATCGAATATATTTACAGAATCCCATACTGCCAAATTTTCACACATCAACTGAATATTCATGGAATTAATGCCCAAAATACGTTGTAATGCAGGAACTTTTAGATTATATGCCAAGCTCAATTCCTGTAAACGCAAGTAACGGGCATCACCCATCCAAAATGTAGAAGGTTTCGTATTATTCTCATTTTTTCCATAATACAAACGTGGAAAACGAGCATTTGGATTCTCTGTAGCCTGATTTCCTGAATATTCAGCAGAAATCCAACGATTCTCCGGATTATCATTATATTTCCTTTATCCTTCTGAGTAAATGGCATGTATCCATCGAAGTTTCTACCATCCGAACCGCCATATAAGAACTTATTACGTCCTGTCCCTTTGAACAAGACATTTAGTGTCCAACTTTTATAACGAAACTCAGCACCAATACCATACATCAACTGTGGTACCCCTGAATAAGCAAATAAAGGAACTTTATCATCATCAGTAATTTTACCATCACCATTTATATCTCGATATTTAATATCACCAGGACGTACCGTACCAAATTGTGTAGGACTCATTTCTACATCTTGTTGATCTTTAAACAATCCCATAGCAACAAATCCACGTTGTACATTATTGGCATAACCATTATTTTCCAAATATGTATAAGGCTTCTTTGTATCTTCCCAATTTAATATCTTATTCTTACTCAAAGTAAAATTACTACGTAATATCACATGTGCATCCTTTCCTATCTGTTGATAGAATTCCATATTTTCATCAGCACCCCAGCTTTTCATACGACCTATATTACCATAAGGCATTTGAATCAAACCTACATAATCAGGAATTTGTTTACGTTCCTGAAAAATACCATCTCGTGTATCCTTAAAATAATCTAAAGTCAAAGTAAATTTATCTTTAAACAAATGCAGATCCATACCAACATCAAATTTCTTTGCTTTTTCCCACATCAAATTATTGGCACCAACTTGTTCTTCTGTTAAGCTACCAGTCCCTCCCCAAGGATTTGAAGCATTTTCTTCTTTTATTAGGGTCAGATAAGGAAAACGTCTAGAACTGATGCGGTCATTACCAACAACACCATAAGAAACGCGAAGCTTGAGAAAATTCAACCAACTTACATTTTCACGTATAAATTCATATGAAGATGGTACCCATGCGAAAGCTCCTGCCGGAAAGAATCCCCAACGATTGTCAGATAGTTTAGAGATACCGTCATAACGGGCTACCACCGACACCATATAACGATAATTATAATCATAATTAACACGGGCAAAACCGGAAAGAATACGATAACCGGTCTTGATGGAAGTAGTATAAGTACGATTAGTACCCGCATTCAAAGTAGGTATATCATCTGTAGGAGCACCGGAGACACGCGCCTCCAAGTTCTGATACTGATAATCAAAATACTCGCCACCTAGCATAGCATTGATATTATGTCCGCTAAAACCTTTTTTATATTCCAAAGTCAATGCATGTTGTTGTTGAAATACTTTTGTATTTGTTTGCGAAGCATTACGATTGGTGTTAGGAGCCTGACCTATCTGCTGATACTTCTTTTCGAACAATTCAAACTGATAATCGGTATAATACATAGAGCTGTTTCCGTTCAGAAACAATTGCTGCGGAATAATTTCTAAAGCAAAACCAATATTAAACGAAGTCTTACGGTTCGTCGTAGAACGAGTCAGCTTATCTTTCCAATAATAAGGATTACCATCCTGATTACTCCATCCGGCAGCAGGACTTCCATCCTCATTCCACGGATTCCAGGTGGGAAACATACTCATGGTACGATAGAACAACTCATACTCTCCCGTTTCTCCGTTCCAAGGGCTTTTCAAGTCGTAAGTCCATAAATCGGGCATCTTGGACCATGAAAAACTACCGCCGGCATTCACTGTCAAAACGGGCAACAACTTGTATGAACCGTTGATAGTCCCGTTCACACGCTGATAATTGGTGGAAATAATCTGACCATCTTCTGAATAGTATCCCAAAGATGAAGAAAATGTTCCTTTGTCATTACCTCCCGACAGATTCAAATAATGATCTTGGGTAAACGCGGCATTACGGAAAGTCAGGTCATGCAGTTCACCGGCATGATTTCTAAAAATCAAAATTTTATCAGGATCTGTAGGGTCCGCCATAAATTGCCATCCTTCATTCAATAAATGCTTGTTGGCCTCTGTCATGAAAGCCAGATCCACTCCGGAGTTAACTCCAAAACCTTTCTGGTTCTCCATACTTGTACCGCCATTGGTACGCTGCCATCCCAAACGTTGATAATACAAATAGTCACCGGCATCCAGATATTTATATCCTTCACGCGCAAAGTTCACACCGCCTTTGAACTTGTAAGTAATCTGTGTTCTGCCTTCCACCCCTTTCTTGGTTGTCACCAGAATCACACCATTATTGGCACGGGCACCATAAATAGCTGTGGAAGCCGCATCTTTCAACACCTGTATGGATTCAATATCCGAAGGATTGATATCATCCATGGAACGCACAAGGCCATCCACCACGACCAACGGACCTTCCAGATTCTTGTTTATGGAAGCACCACCACGCAAAACGATATTGGGCGAAC
>OGNW01001262.1_pt1 | contig 14608 bp, 12 predicted proteins | sample 1573591 | NCBI WGS metagenome assembly OGNW01 (sample SAMEA2581894, study PRJEB24529) | metagenome | biome: Human gut stool | place: China | collected 2011
GTAAGAATAGTTATAGCTATAAAGATTTTTTTACTTTTAAAGAGAAAGAAAGAAACTACAAATAAGCCTGCTCCAAAACCTAGCCATGCTCCCCTTCCCTGTGTCATCACCAAGGCTGATACTGCTAAGATAAGGGTAAGTGTAAATAGTAAAGTAAATATATATTTTCTCTCTTTGATATAGTAGACAACAGCTACTAAAATTAACATACTCCCCATAGCTAGTATATGTGCTTCATCTAAGGTATTACTTGAGAAGCTAAGAAATCTTACATTAAAATTCCATTTAAGTTTTTTGTAGTATAGAATACCATTGATAAAACATACTATTATACTAAGGGAAAAAAGTGATAGAACTATTTTTACTACTCTATCCTTATAAAGAAAATAAGGTATAAAAAAGAGTCCAATATATCTGTATGATTTTTCTAAAGCTCTTTGAAAAGAGTGTATTCCACCTGCTGAGAAAAAGCTAAATATTGGTAGTAGAATAAGGATAACCAATATATATTTTTCCTCTGTTGTCAATTTAATTTTTCTCCTATCCCAAAGATAGAGTAAAAAGGCTAGAGCTAAAAATCCTAACCCTATATTTACACCTGACTTGGATATAAAAAGAGAGAGGGTGTAGATATATACACCTAACTCTCCCATTTTGTTGTATATGTTTTGGTTGATTTTAAACATTAGTTACTCCTAGAAATTTTCCTAATATATAGTATAAATATTTATACTTATATAATTATTTTTTTAACTCCATTAAAGTCATTACTTTAACTATCATTAATGTAAATATTAATAAGCCTATTCTTAAAAATGAAATATTAGAAAATGTTCCTTTACTTGATAACATTATATAACTTGTTAAAATATCTATATAAATTAATTTTATAAATATATTATTTGTCTTAATATAGATTAAATACAAACTCCTATATAATATACCTAATAAAAAAAATAAAATTATACTTTTTATATAGCCAAAATTCATATAAAACTCTCCATATATAGTTGGAGGTAACGAACCTTCTGTAGAAGATAATTTATATATATTATCTCTTATAAAAAATGCAGCACTTTCTTTTGGTGAAAATATTGCTAATATAGTTCTCCCATTTAAAAATTCATTTTTGTCAAAATATTTAAATATTTCTGGAAGAATAGGTAAGTTAGGAAAATTTCCATTTTCTATTATTCTTTTTCCTAGTAATATTAATTCTTCATAAATTGGTGCACTTTTTCCATAATGTATATAGCTCGTCAAAATTCGCACATAGTAAAATATTGCTCCAACAACAATCAAAATTAAAATTTTTTTAAAAAAAATTTTTTTAGTCAATTTTTTATTATATATATTATAAATAAAAATATTTGATATAATAAATATTAATGTTCTTGTTATTCGACCAGTTGTAATACTGAAGATAATTCCTAAAATTATATAAAAAGTATTCGACTTATTCTCTCTGGCTTTTATATAGCTTTTTAGATAGACTCCTACTGGGAAAAAAAAAGTATATCCTAATGTACTTCCACCTTCTTCTCCAATCTTTCTCATAAAATAATTAAATTTATAAAATATTTCCAAACCATTTGAATAAAAAATAAAAATATATATAAAATTTATTATTCCTATAAATATATATATATTACTTATATACGATAAATATTTTTTTCTAAATTTTATTTTTCTAATTTTATAATTTATTGGTAATAAATTATATCCTATACTTAACATAATAATAGAAACTAGTATATATATTATTATTTCCTCAAATAAATCTACCTCATAAACTTTTGAATATCTCCAATTACTAAGTTTATTAAAATATTTACTATATAATAATTCTATTGGTATAGTTAAAGTATATACAGAATACAAAAACATTGGTTCATCTACTTTATTAATAACTATTATACTAATTAATAATATAATTATAAAAAAAAAGTAACTATACTTTTCAAAATTAAAATTTAATAAATTTAGCATTATTATTAGCATTAATATAATAACTAACATTCCTATTCCTATTATCTGTTTTTTTTTTATTTTCATTTTTACCTCTTTGACATTCGCTTAATATTTATCAATTTTTTTAATTCACTATAAATCTCTCTCATTTCTTTTTTTTCTAAAAATAAGAAAACAAAAAAAGATATATATAAAATTTCTTTTTTCTCTCTTGTTAAAAAACTAAAAAGACTATTAAAACTATATAGTATTAATAGTATTATAAATTTAATTTTTTTAAAATATATTTTATAAAATTTATAACCTATTACTGTTCTTAATATAAAATATAAAATATAAGTTGTTCCTGTTACTATTGCTACCCCTTTACTTTGCCATATTTTTATAACAATATAATTACCTATTAAATTATATATTAAAATTATTGCTGAAATATAAAGATTATAATAACTTTTCTTTTCTAAATTTATTCCTATATACGTTATCTCAGAAATTATCCCCATAATAGGAATTAAAGTCAAAGGATAAAAAATATCTAAAGTATTTCTATACTTTTCTCCCAATACTATAATTATTCCTTCAGAAAATATTAACATTAAAAAGCCACTCAAAAATGAAATAAATATAACTATCCTTAATATTTGAGCATATAATTCTTTTATTTCTTTTAAATTCTGATCTTCTTTATAAACTAATGGATTCCAAAAATTTATAAAAGCCCCTTTTATAACTTCTAAAATTGAAATAATTTTGAATGCTACTGAATAATAACCTAATTCCATTAGATTTGTATATTTCTTTAAAAAAATTCTATCAAGGGAAGCCATACTCCAAGATAAGATTCCCACCATCATTAAGGGGATACTATACCTTAATATTTCACTCATATTAATATTTAATCTATCATTTAGAGTATCTTCTTTTTCTAAAAATATATATTTAATTCCAAATAATATTAAAATTAAGTCTAATAACACTACTCCAAAATAATAACTACTTATTTGCTTATTTATATAATAAAATATTGTAGGAATAATTAAAAATAATATTGTTCTAAATGTTTCTACTGTAATATATTCCTTTATTTTTTCTTCCATTCTCAAAAATAAAATATAAAATCTTAGTATTATCAAGGTAAGGGAATGAATTCCTAAATATATAATATCTAATCTATTTTTAAATTTTATATATGTTAATAAAGAAATAATCACTACACTTATTAGAGGAATAGCCATTATTTTTTTTATAAATTTTTTTTTATTGTTATTAAACTCATTAAAATAACGAACATATCCTCTATCTAATCCAAATAAAGATACATTAAAAATCAAATTTGCTATTGTAAAAAAATATGAAATATTTCCATAATCTTCAACACTAATTATTCTAGTCTGAATTGGAATAATCAGTATATTTAAAATTAGAACTGCTATCCCACTTAAAGAATACCCAAAAAAATTTTTTATATTCTTCATCTTATTCTCTTTCTAAAAATTCCGCTACTATTTTTTTCATATTTTTTTTAAAAATATTGTGTCCCAAATCTTTTGGAATTTCTAAAATATATGTATCCATTTCTTCAAAAAACTTATTGTATATATTATTCCATTTTTCTAAAATACTTTGTTTATTTTTCCCAATTTCTTCTTTGAGTAAACTTATATTTATATCTTCATAATTTTTTATCTCTACATAACTTTTATATTCACTTAATATTATATTTTTAGTAATTTCTTTAGCTATATTACTTTTTAATTTTTTTAATTTCATTTCTTGATAATTGCCTCTAGATAAAATAATATATATTTTTTTTAAAGATAATTTTTTTTCTAACTCTATTCTATATAATTCTTCTGGAAAAATTTTTCTTCTAACTTTTGATATATTTATTTTCTTTTTTATCATCCAATGTAATTTTGACAAGAAAGATTCTTTTGATAAAATCTTCCTTTCTAATTCTTTATCTCCTATTACATTATAAGCATATATTTTAGGATAAGCATAATTTTCATAAAAATTACATTCATCAATAACTAATATATCATCACATATAAATCCTATTTCTTTTTCTCTTCCTAATTCTATCAAAGTAGAAGTTTTCCCTACACCACCTGTTCCTCCCAAAAAAATAACTTTATTTTTATAAAAAATTCCACTACAATGAATTAAAGCTCTTTTCTTATCAAAACTAACTATTGGTATTAAAACCATCTCATAAAAAAATTGAGGAAATACTTCTAAACTATTTTTATATTCATAACTTATCATTTTTTTTAAAATACTTAAAATAGATTTAGAAGTATTATATTCTAGATAAATATTTATATATAATTTATCCTCTACTATTTTTTTCTCAACTATTTTATCACCTATAATAATAGCACTTTCGTTATCTTTATAATAAAATGATTTAGGATTCATCAAGTTATATTTTTCCCCATTAAATTTTTCCTTTCTTAATATTTTAATTTCTATATCTATATTATCATCTAAAACATCTTTATAATAAATCAAAGCTCTCTCTAAATTCTCATAAACCTTTCCTTTAGGAAAATCTGATTCAATCCTTATATTATAACCAAATATTTTTTTTAACACTTTTTAATCTCCTTTATAAAATCATTATAATTTTTTATTGCATCAAACTTTTCTTTCCAATTATTATAAGAATTTATTTGATACTCAATATATCTTTCTTTTGAACAATTTATCATACTTTCAATCGCCTTAGTAATTTCACTAATTGTTGGATTATCTGACAATAATATTCCAGTTTTATTATTAACTATTTCTTTTACTCCACCAACATTAGTTGCTATTATTGGAACTCCATAACTTTGAACTTCCATCATTGATACTGGTAATCCTTCTGATGAGCTTAAATGTATAAAAAATAATATATCATTATTTTTATAATATTCTAATAGTTCTTTATTTGAAATATGTCCTTTAAATTCATATTTAATATCTTTCAATTTATTCTCACTTAATTCTTTCAAATTTTTTTCTTGTTTTCCACTTCCAAAATGTATCCAAGTTAAATTTTTATATTTTTTTTCTACTTCTTCCAATGCTGCAATTATTAATTCTACTCTTTTTAATGAAATCAAATTAGAACAACTTACAATTTTTAAACTTTTTTCTTTTAATTTAAAATTTTCAAAATTAATCGTTCCTAAATAACTTGTTTTTATATTTTTTTTCATATATAATTCTTTTAAATACTCCTCTCCATCTAAAGAGCAGGAATATACACAATCTATATTTTCTAAAACTTCTTCTTTTAAACTTTTAAATTTCTCATCTTCATACAAATCATACCTATGTGCACGAGTTATTGCTCTTAATACTATTTTTTTTTTCTTTAAAACACTTGCAGCATGAGCTCCACTTTTAAACCAATATGAATATACACATATATCATTTGCTAAATATTTTTCTTTTTTTATAATTTCTATTATTGTTTTTTCTAATATTTTACTTATATATCTAAATATTATAATTTCTTTTAAATCTATTATTCTTATATCAAATCTTTTAAAATAATTTATATCTATAAAAATACTAAAAAAAGAACTCAATATATTTTTAAAACTTTTTAACTTAATTCTTTTTACTACTACATTATTTGGCACTTCTCTTTCTTTTAAATCTCTTGAATTTAGAGAAATAATGTAAATCTTTTCAAAATTTTGTGCTAAAATATTTATTTCATTTTCTATAAAGGTTTCCCCTTTTCCATAAGGATAATTATTTGTTAGTAAAAATAATTTAGATAATTGCATTCTTTCTCCCTCTTTTTTACTTTAACATCTCAATACTTCTAAATTCTCTAAACTCATCAAACTTAACTGGTAATCCAGTCATTTGTGATTTATATGCAGCTAATATTATCTTTACAGCATTCATTCCAGCTACTCCACTTACTAATGGTTCTCTATTTTCTTCTAAAGCTTCAACAAAATCTTTATATAGTGCTCTATGTCCAAAACCATATACAGAATTAGGATCTCCACAATCTATATTTAGATAATCTTCTTCATTATCTCCTTCTACTCTCCAAGTATTAACTTTATTAACTGCCATTCCACCTATAACTACTGTTCCCTTTTCTCCAGTTATAGTTAAAGTTTCTTCAAGATTTTTAGGATAGATAATAGCACTTCCCTCTATAGTTCCTATTTTTCCAGAATTATATCTAATAATTATTACTCCATAATCTTCTGCTTCTATGTTTCTAATATAATTAGATGTTTGAGCATAAACTGTATCTATTTCATCATCCATCATCCAGTTTAATAAATCTATATTATGAATACATTGATTCATTAATGTTCCACCATCTAAAGCCCATGTTCCTCTCCAAGGTGCTTGTAAATAATAGTTATCATCTCTTGTCCAAAGTATTCTAGCCATTCCATTAAATATTTTTCCCATTCTTTTTTCTTCAATAGCCTTCTTTAATAATTGAATAGGATAATTAAATCTATTTTGATGACTAGCTGCTAGTTTTAATCCTTTTTCTTTAGCCTTATCTACTAATTTTTGAGCTCCTTCTATTGACATAGCTAGTGGTTTTTCTATTATTGTGTGAATATTATTTTCAAGACAATATAGCCCTATCTCTTCATGATAACCACTTTCAGTTGAGATAATAGCTATATCTATTTTTTCTTTTGCTATCATCTCTTTATAATCAGTATATTTTTTTACTTCTCTTTTCTCATTTAACTTTTTATTATATGTTTCTTCTGTCTTGAACATCTTTTCTTCTACAATATCACAAAGAACTACTAATTCCATTTTATTATTATTTTCAGCAACTCCTTCAGATATCTTATGAGATATTCTTCCACATCCTATTATTGCTACTTTATACATTTTTACTCTCCTATTAGTTTCAATAAGTATTTAAATAACTTTAAAAATTTACTATGAGGAATAGCAAAGTTCCCTGTTACAGTTTCATTATCTCCTACATTTTTAGTTACAACTGCTCCCATGCTAACCTTAGAGTTTTCTCCTAAAGTTAATCCATTTTTTACTGTACAATTAGGTCCTAAATAACTATTTTTTCCTACTTTTACTCTTCCACAAACAATAACTCCAGCTGTAATAAAGGTATTTTCTCCTATTTTAGAATCATGGGCAATATGAACTAAATTATATATTTTACTATTTTTTCCTATTATAGTTTTATCAAATACTCCTTTATCTATTACACAATTATTTTGTATAACTACATTTTCTTCAATAATAAGTCCTCCAATTGATTCAACTTTTATTACCTCTTCTCCAAATTTAGAATATTGGAAACCATCAGCACCTAAAACTGTTCCAGACTTTATAATGCTTCTTGATTTTATAGTTACATTAGAATATATAGTAACTCCATCTTCTATTACTACATTATCCTCTATCACTATATTATTTTTTCCAATATTAGCTTTTTCTGAAATAATAGCTTTCGAAGATATTTTATTTTCTACTTTTTTCAAATAAAATTCTTCTTGAGCTAATTTATTATGAAGTAAAAAAAATTCTTTCTTAGGATTATCAACTACTAAAATTCCATAATTTGTATTTAATAATTCTTTAGCTACTTCTTCATTTGTAATAATACCTACTATTGTTTTATTTTGTTCTATCTCCTTTAAATATTTAATATCATTTAAAAAAGTTAAAACTTTCTTACCTTCATATTTTTCAGCTGTAAGTCCTAGCCAATCAAACTCTATATCTTTTATTACTTTTCCTACATTAGCTTCAGATAATTTCATTTTATCTTATAACTCCTCTAATAATTTTTTCTTATATCTTCTAAATTTAACTATATTTTCTAATGTATCAGCTTGTTCATTTGTTAAAATTATATTATCTCCAACTGATTTTACAACTATTGTTGACATTCCTAAAGTTATATTTTCTCCTAATTCAATCCCATTTTTTACTGATGAATTTATTCCAATCCAGCTATTTTTTCCTATTTTAGTACTTCCACCAATTACTGAACCAGCTACAACCATGACCCCTTTTGATATAATTACATTATGAGCTATATGTACATGGTCATCTATTTTAGCAAAATCATGTACTTGAGTTACTTCTATAGTTCCACTACATACTGTTGTTAGTGCTCCTATTTCTACATTATCTCCTATTTTCACTCCACCAATATGAGGTATTCTAAAATTTCTTCCTTCTTCATCTTTTTCTATTCCAAATCCTTCTCCACCTATAACAGAGTTCTCTCTAATATAACAATTTTCTCCTATCTCTACATTATCTCCTATTTTTACTCCGCTTTTTACCAAAGTATTCTTTCCTATTTTTACATTATTTCCTATTTTTACAAATGGTTCTATTATTACTTCTTCTCCCAATTCAAGATTTTCCCCATAATAATACCCATCTTTAAAAAATACCTTATACTCTTTCTTATTTTTCTTTAAAATTTTTGTTAATAAAAGTGCATATTTTAATCTTGGATTTTTATCATAAATAACTAAATTATTTTCTTTTAAATTTTCAGCATCTAATCCTTCTAAAATTATTAAAATAGAGTTTTTAATATCCTTTAGTTTTTCTAATAATTCTTGTGAATTTTTCTTTAAAAATAAAATTGTATTATTTCTAGGATTTCCTATTGTAGAAGCATTATAAATTTCAAAATTATAATTTTTATCTATTTCACTAACATTAAAAATAAATTTTTTATCTATACTCATTCAACTTCTCCTTAGAAATTATTTGTTCAAAATCTCTAATATTATCTACTAAACTTTCATATCTCTCTTTAATTGCTAATCTTAAAAACTGTTCTAACTTTTCTTCCATACTCTCTATTTTTTCACTATACCAAAATGGATGAGTTAAAATATGAAGTTGACTATATTTTTCGCTATCAATTATCTCCTCAACATTTTCTCTCCAATTCATTCTAGAGTCAGAAACATATTTAAAATCATTAAAAAATTTCTTTTGATAAGAATTTATTACATTAGGGATTTCTAAATCCATTTCTAAAAAATCTTTTGATGGTCTATGCATAGAAACTACATCTATTTTTTCTTCTAAGACTCTAGATAATATATCTAGTTCATAATTTACATATTTTATATAATCTTCCTTTGACTTTAAATTATATTTTTTCTCATCAAAATGAAGTCCTATTTTTCCTCCTAATTGTCTAATCTCTTTTAAAATTTTTAATGATTTTTCTGAATTAATATTATAAAAATCTGTACTTAATAATACAAAATAGTAGGCTGAAACTCCTAAACTATTTTCTAGCTTTGTTATTTCTAAAGCTTTATTTAGTGAGGTATCTACATCATGTCTTAATATAACTACTTTATTTCCATCTATATAATTAATGTAATCGCAAAATTTATAATTTTTCTTTTTTAATTGTTTTATCAATTTTTCATAAGCTAAATATGTAAACTCCATCTAATCCCTTTCTTCTAAATTCAAATTTTTATATAACTTCAATAACTTCTTCTCTTCTTTTTCCCAACAAAATTTTCCCTTAAATTTTTTTATTCTTTCTATTTTATTTTTATGATTTTTTAAGAGATCCAATATTTTCTTTTCTATTTCCATACTATTATTAATATCTATTGATATTCCAAATTGATTTTCTTCAATTAATTTTTTTATCTCTGGAAATTCATTACAGCAAATTGGAATCTCTCCTTGAATAAACTCAAAAATTTTATTTGGTAATGAATACCAATAACTAAGGGAGGTTTTTGGTGGTAACAATATCCCTATATCTGCTGAATTTGTATAATTTAGTAATATATCATTTGATACAAAATCTTTAATATATACTCTATTCTTTAATTTTTCTTTTTCTATCATTTCTAAAATTTTAAGTTTTTCTCTACCTTTTCCAATTAATACTAGTACAAATATTTGAGGTAAATCTTTTAATAATTTTATTATTTCTTCAATACCTCTTCCAGAAATAAAAACACCTTGATACAATAATATTTTTTTTTCATCTGAAATTCCAAATTCTTTTCTTAATAAATTTTGTTTCTTATCAATTGGATAGTAATATGGAATATTTCTAAGTAGTATTGGATTCTTTTTCAATTTGTATATTTTCTTCATTTCGCCGCAGATAGATTCGCTGACAGAAATAATTTCACTAACTTTTTTTAATAAAATTTTTTCTAAATAATATATTTTTTTATCTATTTTCATGTTTTTATATCCAGCAAAAAATTCATGTGAATCATATATTAATTTATGTTTTTCTTTTTTAATTACATATCCTACTATTAACCCATCTAAATCATGACAATGGAGATAATCAAATTCTTTATTTTTTAAATATTTTTTTACTTCAAAAATAAATTTTATAAAAGAAAAAATCTGTTTTTTTCCACTTCCATATTTAGCCTTTGGAAAAAACCTTTTTATTTTTATTCCATCTATTTCCTCATATTCCTTATTTAACAGCTCATTTTCTCTATCCCAAGCTAATACTTCAACTTCATATCCATTTTGTACTAGAGTCCTTGCTTCTTTTAAAACTCTAATATCACTCTTAAAACTATTTCCAAGAATCATTTTTATTTTCTTCATTAACTTCTCCTATTTTAAATTAATTTTCTATAACCTGTATTAATTTCTTTTTTAAGAGATAATTAGTAAAATTTTTCTCTAAATAAATTCTTCCATTTACTCCTAATTTTATATTTTCTTCTTTAGATAAATTTTTTACATATAATATTGAATTTAATAACTCCTTTTTATTTTCAGCTTCCACCGAAATACCAGCATCTGCTATTTTTACAATATCATTATAAATATTTCCAGAAAAAATTATAGGTTTAGAACTTGCTAAATATTCAAATAATTTATTTGGACTTATTCCATACTTATATAAGTCACTTTTCTTAGCAAAAGTCATCAATACATCTGCTTGTTTTAAAAATGAAGGAATATTATCTTTAGAAACAACTGGATAAAACTTAACATTATCTAATTTATTTTCTTCACAGAATTTAATATATTTCTCTTTAAGTGGTCCTTCTCCTATAAAATTAAAAACTATTTCTTCATCATCTTTTAATAATTTTGCTACTTCAAAGATTTCATCTAAGGCATTTGCTATCCCAATACTTCCCGTATATAAAAAGTTTATTTTATCTTTGTCAAATTTATATATAGGTTCTTTTTCTGAATCTTCATCAAACTTTTCCAAATCAACTCCATTAGATATCCACTCTATTTTATCTTTTGAAATCCCTAATTTTTCTATGTAAAGAAAAGCACCAGGCATTAAAGTAATTATTTTATCTGCCTTTTTATATAAAAATTTTTCTATCCAAGCAAATATTTTATATATAATACTTTTCCTTGTTATAGCTCCCATTTCTACCCAAGTTTCTGGCCATAAATCTCTTATCTCTAATATAAATTTAGCTTTATATTTTTTACTCAAATACCAAGAAATTAATCCATTAAAAGGATGAGGGCATGAACAATATATTACTTCCGGCTTCTCTTTTATTTTTTTTTCATAAAAAAATACTTTTATCATAAATTCAATCATAGATAAAATTCTTTTAAAACTTCCAGAATAAGATATTCCATTTAAAATATGATATTTAACTCCTTCATACTTCTCTATTCTATATTTCTCACTTTTATTTAATATATGCTTTTTTCTATCATGAACAAAACTTCCACCTATTATATTTAGAGAGTATCCATCTTTTACTAAAAGCTTTCCTAAATCAAAATGTCTTCTCCAGCTACTTGTTCCAGGAGGATAACTATAATAATTGATTAACCATATATTTTTTTTCATTTTTACCTACTTTTTTAAAATCTCAACTATATATTTTCTCTCTTCTTCTGTCATCTCTGGGTCTATTGGTATTGCCAATGTTCTTATTGATAGATACTCAGCATTAGGTAAATCTCCTATCTTATATCCTAAATCCTTATATACTTTTTGTAGATGTAAAGGCACTGGATAATATACTCCATACCCTATTCCAGCTTCATCTAGTTTTTTAGTTAACTCTTCTCTATTTTCACTTTGAACAATATACATATGATATACATTCTTATTATTTTCATCTAATTTCATTAATTTTAAATCTGTATCTTTTAAATTTTCATCAAAGTATTTAGCATTCTCTATTCTTTGATTATTCCATCTATCTAGATAATCTAACTTTACACTTAATATTCCAGCATGTATTTCATCTAATCTTGAGTTATGCCCTATTAAATAGTTATAGTATTTCTTAGGGTTATATACAGTGTCATTAGTACATTTATCCTCTTCTACTTCTTCCTTAATATCATTTAATAGATTAAAAGCTATCTCTCCATTTACTCCACTACCATGAGCTTTTAATGCTCTACATATAGATGCTATCTCATCACTATTTGTAGTAATAAGTCCTCCATCTCCATATGTTCCTAAATTCTTTGTAGGAAAGAAAGAAAAACAAGCTACATCTCCTAGTCCACCTACCATCCTATCTCTATACTTCGCTCCTATTGCTTGGCAAGCATCTTCTATTACATATAGATTATATTTTTTAGCTATCTCATTTATCTTATCCATATCTGCTGGAGTTCCAAAAATATGAACTGGCATTATAGCTTTTGTTCTTTCTGTTATAGCTTCCTCTATCTTATTTACATCTATATTAAAATCATCTAAACTTACATCTACAAATACTGGTTTAGCTCCTACTACTGATATAGCTTCTGCTGTTGAAAAGAAAGTAAATGGAGTAGTTATTACTTCATCTCCCTCTTTTATTCCTAAAGCTTCTAATGTTATAACTAGAGCATCTGTTCCATTAGCTACTCCTATTACATGTTTTACGTCTAAATATTTAGCTAACTTACTTTCTAACTCTTTAGTATATGGTCCATTAATATATGCTCCACTTTCTAAAATATTTGAGATAACTTTTTCTATATCCTCTTTCAAATAAGTATATTGTCTTTTCAAATTTAGTAATGGAATATTCATTTCTACCTCCTATAATCTCCAATAGTCATATTCTTTTTCAGCTTCTGCTTTATCAAATATAGATTTTACATCTATTAAAAGTGGTTGAGCATATACTGGATTAAAGTATTTTCTTAAATCTTCTGGTTTCATCTCTCTATACTCTTTATGTCCTACTGCTACTATTACAGCATCCATATTTTTTATATGGTCTTCATCTTCTAAAATTACTCCATACTCTCTTTTTGCTTCTAGCTTATCAGCCATTGGATCTATTACATGTACATTAGCTCCATACTCTTTTAATTCAAGGATAATATCATTTACTTTTGAGTTTCTTAAGTCTGGACAATTCTCTTTAAATGTAAGTCCCATAACTAATATATCTGCACCTTTTACCCTTATATTTGCTCCTATTAATTTTTTAATAGTTTTTTCTGCAACAAATTTTGCCATACCATCATTTATCCTTCTTCCTGATAATATTACTTGTGCATGATAATCAAGTTCAGCTGCCTTATTAGCTAAATAATATGGGTCTACTCCTATACAATGTCCACCTACTAATCCTGGTCTATACGGTAAAAAGTTCCATTTAGTTCCTGCTGCTTGTAAAACTTCAAGAGTATCTATTCCTATTCTGTCAAATATCATAGCTAATTCATTTACAAAAGCTATATTTATATCTCTTTGAGAGTTTTCTATTACCTTAGCTGCTTCTGCTACTTTTATAGATGAAGCCTTATGTATTCCAGCTTTAATAATACTTTCATAAACTTCTGCTATTATATCTGAACTCTCTTTATCCATTCCAGAAGTTATCTTTACTATTGTAGTAAGAGTATTTTGTTTATCAGCTGGATTTATTCTCTCAGGAGAATATCCTATTTTAAAATCCTCTCCACATTTCATTCCAGATTCTTTTTCTAATATAGGTAAGCACACTTCTTCTGTTGCTCCAGGATAAACTGTAGATTCATATACTACTATTGCTCCTTTAGATAAATTTCTACCAACTATTGCAGATGAACCTTCTAATGGTCTTAAATCTGGCATCTTATTTTCTAATACTGGAGTTGGTACTGCTACTATTATAAATTTAGCTTCTCTTATCCTAGTCTCATCATTTGTAAAAACTATATTAGGACATTTTTGTACTCTCTCATCTCCCACTTCATTTGTAGGATCTTCTCCATTTAAATACTTTTCTATCTTTTCTTTATTAATATCAAATCCTATTACTTGAAATCCATTCTCAGCAAATGTAACTGCTAATGGAAGCCCTACATATCCAAGCCCTACTACTGCTATTTTTTCTTTTCCTTCAAGATAATTTTTTAACATTTTTTACATCTCCTACCTTTATTATTGTTTCTATCATTACTTTAAAATTATTAACTATATTATTATTCTTTAAATGATACTCATTTAATTCTACTTTTTTAGGAATTATTTTTTTTATATAATATTCTCTTGGATTTTCTACTTGAGCCATTAACTCTTCTTCATTTGCCAAGTATATTGAAGCTTTTCCTGTTATTCCTGGCATCATGTCAAAAAATCTCTCATCTACTTTCTTATAATATTCCTTATATTCTGGAGTATCTGGTCTTGGTCCCACAAAAGCCATATCTCCTTTAT
>OGNW01001272.1_pt1 | contig 14547 bp, 10 predicted proteins | sample 1573591 | NCBI WGS metagenome assembly OGNW01 (sample SAMEA2581894, study PRJEB24529) | metagenome | biome: Human gut stool | place: China | collected 2011
TTTGAAAAGAGGTTAAAAATGTGATAGAATATCTAAAAAATAAAGAGATAATTATCAAATAAATGGTTGGGTATGATAATGAAAGGTGGGAAAATGGTAGAGCAAGAATTAGAGAAAAATTTAATAGAGCAACTATCTTCACAAGGATATGAAGTAATTAGTATAAAAGATGAGGAAGATTTAGTAGTTAATTTTAAGATACAGCTTGAGAAATTTAATAAGATAAAACTAAGTGATTCGGAATTCAAAAAGATACAAGTACATCTTGCAGGTGGAAGTATATTTGAGAAGGCTAAAAGACTTAGAGATAAATTTGAACTTATGACTGATAAGGGAGAGATAAAATATATATCCTTTATAGATAAAGAGTGCATAGAAAATAATATCTTTCAAGTAACTAATCAAATTACTATGAAAGGACAGTATGAGAATAGATATGATGTAACTATTTTGATAAATGGACTACCACTTACACAAATAGAGCTAAAAAAAAGAGGGGTACAATTAAAGAAAGCCTTTTATCAGATACAGAGATACCAAAGGCACTCTTTTTCATATAAGGCACTATTTCAATATATTCAGATATTTATAATCAGTAACGAAGAGAATACAAGATATTTCTCTAATAATGGAGAGTTAAGATATGAGTTTACTTTCCCTTGGACAGATGAACATAACTTAAAGAAAAATAGGTTAGTAGATTTCACTAAGAGTTTTTTAGATAAAAAACATCTATGGAGTATGATTACTAAATACATAGTAACTAATGAAACTCAAAAGGCACTAATGATATTAAGACCTTATCAATACTATGCAGTTGAAAAGATAATTGATAGAGTTAAGAATTATCCATCTTTTAATGGATATATTTGGCATACTACTGGAAGTGGAAAGACTCTTACATCATTTAAGGCAAGTCAGATAATAGCAACTCTTGGAGAGATAGATAAGGTAGTATTCTGTGTAGATAGAAAGGACTTAGATTATCAAACAGCTAAGGAATTTAATGCCTTTGAAGAGGGAAGTATCAGTAAGGTAGAGGATACAAATGAGTTTGTAGAAAAGATGGTAAGTGGGAATAAAAAAGTAGTAGTTACTACCATTCAAAAGCTTAATAATGCTATCTCTAAACCTTACTATTTGAAGCAGATGGAGAAGATAAAAAATAAGAGAATAGTATTTATCTTTGATGAGTGCCATAGGACTCAATTTGGAGATACACATAAAAGAATAGATAATTTCTTTACTAATAAGCAATTTTTTGGATTTACAGGGACACCAATATTTGCTGAAAATGCTGTAAAGTATAGAACTACTAAAGATTTATTTGGAGATTGCCTACATAAATATACAATTAAAGAAGCTATTGATGATGAGAATGTACTAGGATTTTCAGTAGAGTATTACTCTACATTTAATCTTAAAAATAAAGATGGAGATGATTTATCCCCTGATGAGATGATAGAGAATGGAATTGATACTAAAAAGGTATATTCTAATAGGGAGAGATTGGAAAAGATAGTTGATTTTATCATAGAGCATCACAACAATAAGACATCTAATAGAGAGTATCAAAGTATCTTTGCTATAAGTAATATAGATACATTGATTGAGTATTATCGCATTTTTAAGGAGAGAAATACAAACTTAAAGATAGCTGGAATATTTACCTATGATGCCAATGTGGATTTGGCTAATGATGAGGGAACTTTTGAAGTGGAGGGAGATGAGTGTAAACATCCTAGAGAATATCTTGATGAGATAGTAGCTGACTATAATAAGATGTTTGGAGATAATTTTAATCTAAATGCTGACAATGGATTTAATAGTTATTTCATAGATATTTCTAAGAAGGTTAAGGAGAGAAAAATAGATATACTACTTGTAGTAAATATGTTTCTTACAGGATTTGATAGCAAATATCTAAATACTCTTTATGTGGATAAAAACTTAAAATATCATGGACTTATACAAGCTTACTCAAGAACTAATAGAATACTCAATGTAAACAAACCTCATGGGAACATAGTATGTTTTAGAAACTTAAAGAAGAGAACAGATGAAGCTATAAAGTTATTCTCTGATGAAAATGCTATTGAAACAGTACTTATGAAGAGCTACAGTGAATATGTAGTTATATTAAATAAGTACTTAGAAACATTGAAAGAACTAGCTTCTAGTTCAGAAAAAGTAGATAACCTAGAAACAGAAGATAATAAATTAGCTTTTATAGAAACTTTTAAAAATATATTAAGAGTGATGAATAAGTTAGAAACTTTTAGTAATTTTGACTTTAAAGATTTTGATATTACACAAGATGATTTTGAATCATATAAGAGTAAATATATAGATATGTATGATACCTTAGTAGGAAGTAGAGTTAAAGGAGATAGAGGAAAAACTTCTGTAATAGATGAGATAGATTTTGAATTAGAACTACTTGCTAAAGATACAGTTGATGTAAGCTATATAATCTCTTTAATTAAAAATCTTGATAATAGAGAGAACTTTTTTGTAAAAGATGTGGAGTATATTTTAAAAACTGTGGATAGTATTCCAAAATTAAAAAATAAGAGAGAACTTTTAGAAAGATTTATAGAGGAGAATAGAGAGATTTTTTCTATTGAGTTTAAAGGGAATTTAGAGGACAAACTACAAAAATTTATGAAGAAGAAAAGAGATGAAGCTATTTTAGAGATGGTAGCTGAGGAAGAGTTAAGTTTTGGTAAGGTAAATGAGATTGTTGAAAAATGTGAGTTTACAGATAAAAAACCAGATTTCAATGATATAAGGTCTTCATTAACTGGAAAAGTAAGTGTTTTGAAGTTAAATAAAAAGATACAAGGTATTCAAGAGAGAATAGAGAAGATATTAGATAGATTTAACTTTTTTAATATGTAATATTGGGGGAAACTATGAAGATACAACAAATATTTAATGAATTAGTAGATTTAAATGATACAAATTATAGATTTCATTTAGCAAAACCATCAGGGGAATATATCCCTTCCGAAGCATTAGCTTACTCAAAAGAATCTTGGTTAGGGTGGCAAGTATATAAAGGAAATAATAAAAATAGATTTCCTTATCCTGTGAAATATATATTTAGTTTTGCTCAACTATCAGGTAATGAATTTATTTTTGGAGGAATATTTGAAATTTTAGATAGAGAGGGAGAGGAATATGAGGTAAAATATATTGATAAATATGATGAACTTATAGGAAGAGTTATTTTAACTTATACAGGGGCTAATACAAGAGGAACTGTTTTCAGACCTAGTCATATTTTAGAAAATTCTGAAATAAATGAAATTTATAAAGTACCATATAAAGGAGAAAAATTTTGTGGAATAGAAAATATCAATCACACTTATTATCAATTAAAATTAATTTATGATAATAAATTAGAAGATTGGAAAAGTGTACTAAGTAATATAAAGGGAATTTATCTTTTAACTGATACCAAGACAGGAAAACATTATGTAGGCTCTGCTAAAGGAGTAGATAGTATATATGGAAGATGGAGCAATTATATTTGTGGATTAGATGGTGGAAACTTAGGATTAAAGGAATTAATAAAAGAAAAAGGAGAAAATTATTTTAAAGAAAATTTTAAATTTTCAATACTAGAAACTGTTAGTATGAGTTTTGATGATAAAAGCATAGAGGCAAAAGAAAGTATTTGGAAAGAAAAATTATTGAGTAGAAAATTTGGATATAATAAAAATTAATAGGAGAGAGATAATGTCAGAACATCAAGCAGAGTTAGAAAAAAGACTATGGGCAATAGCCAATGAACTTAGAGGAAATATGGGAGCTGATGAGTTTAGAAACTATATATTAGGACTAATATTCTTTAAGTTCCTATCAGAAAAGATAGAGAAAACAGGAAATGATATCTTAGCAGAAGATGGGATGAAATTTGGAGATATAGAGGGAAAAGATGAGTATATAGAAGCTGTAAGAGAGTATTGTGTAAATAGTATAGGATATTTTATAGAGCCAAAATATTTATTTGGTACTTTAGCAAAAAGGGCAAAAAATGGAGAATTTATCATAGAGGATTTAGGATTAGCTCTTAAATATATAGAGGACTCTACTAATGGACAAGCTAGTAATGATGACTTCTCTGGACTATTTGGAGATGTGGACTTAACATCATTAAAATTAGGAAAGACAGTAGATGATAAGAATAAGATGATTTCAGAGGTAATCAAACACTTAAATGAGATTAATTTTAACTTTGATGATACAGAGATGGACGTATTGGGAAATGCTTATGAGTATCTAATAGGTCAATTTGCAAGTAATGCAGGGAAAAAAGCTGGAGAGTTCTATACACCTGCACAAGCTTCAAAACTTTTAGCTATGCTAACAACATCAGGAAAAGAGAGAGTAAAATCAGCATATGACCCAACATGTGGTTCTGGTTCACTACTTCTTAAAATAGCTAGATATACTGATGTAGCTAGTTTTTATGGACAGGAATTAAATACTACTACTTATAACCTAGCTCGTATGAATATGATACTTCATGGAGTAGGATTTAATGACTTTGAAATAAGACAAGGAAATACTTTAGAAGACCCACAACATTTGGAGAAAAGATTTGATATAGTTGTAGCTAATCCACCATTCTCACAAAAATGGAGTGCAGATGATAGCTTTTTATCTGATGAGAGATTCTCTTCTTATGGAAAACTAGCTCCAAGTAGTAAGGCAGACTTTGCTTTTATTCAACATATGATTTACCAATTAGCTGACAATGGTACTATGGCTGTAATTGTTCCTCATGGAGTACTATTTAGGGGAGCAAGTGAGGGAATAATTAGAAAATATTTATTAAAGGATAAAAACTATATAGATGCAATAATTGGACTACCTGCTAATATATTCTATGGTACTTCAATACCTACTTGTGTAATAGTGGTTAAGAAAAATAGAAAAGCTGATGATGACATTCTATTTATAGATGCCTCTAATGAATTTGAAAAAGCTAAAAATCAAAACTATCTAAGAGATGAGGACGTAGATAAGATTGTAAATACCTATGTAAATAGGGAAGAGATAGAGAAATACTCTAAAAAGGTAAGTATGAAAGAGATAGAAGAAAATGATTACAACCTTAATATTCCTAGATATGTAGATACTTTTGAAGAGGAAGAGGAAATCAACCTTGATGAGATAGTAGAAAAGATAGGTAAAATTGATGAGGAGATGAAAGAGGTAGATAAGACTATTAAATCTTTTTGTGATGAGCTTGGAATAAAAGCTCCTGTAATGTAGGTGAGAGTATGGAGATTGAGAAAAGAGATATTTTTATAGATATTAAAAATATTATTGAATTATCTAGAAAAAAAGTAATCAGTTCAATTAATTCTACAATGACAACAACATATTTTTTAATAGGAAAAAGAATAGTTGAAGAGGAACAAGGGGGAGAAAAGAGAGCTGAATATGGAGAAAACTTAATAATAAAATTATCAGAAAAATTAACAAGAGATTATGGAAAAGGTTTTTCTAAAAGAAATCTCTGGCAAATGAAAAAGTTTTATTTATCTTATCAAAAAGTGCAGACAGTGTCTGCGGAATTTAAACTTTCTTATTCTCACTATCTAACTCTTATGAGAGTAGCCAATATTGAGGAGAGAAACTTTTATGAGATAGAGGCAATAAATAATAGTTGGAGTTTGAGAGAATTAAAAAGACAAATGGATTCTGCTCTATATGAAAGATTGGTTTTGAGTAGAGATAAAGAGAAAGTACTTGAATTATCTCAAAAGGGGCAACTTATAGAGAAACCTCAAGATATTGTAAAAGACCCATATATTTTGGAGTTTTTAGGTTTAGATGAAAAGGCTATCTATTCAGAAAATGATTTAGAAACTGCTATAATTAATCATATAGAAAAGTTTATAATGGAACTTGGAAAAGGTTTTCTCTTTCAAGGTAGACAGGTGAGATTTACCTTTGATGAGGAACACTTTTTTGTAGATTTAGTTTTCTATAATAGATTGTTAAAATGTTTTGTACTGATAGATTTAAAAATAGGAAAATTGAAACATCAGGATATTGGACAGATGCAAATGTATGTAAATTATTATGATAGACATGTAAAGCTTGATGATGAGAATAAGACAATAGGGATTATAATTTGTAAAGATAAAAATGATACCCTTGTAAATATGACACTTCCAGAGGGAAATGAGCAGATATTTGCTAGTAGATATATGACAATCTTACCTAGTAAAGAGGAGTTAAAAAGAATAGTGGAAAGTGAGGTAAGAGAATGAAAAAAGTACCAAAATTAAGATTTAAAGAGTTTACTGATGAGTGGGAAGAGAAAAAGTTAGGAGAGATAAGTGAAATTTATGATGGAATTCATCAAACTCCTAATTATGTAGAAAAAGGAATAAAATTTGTAAGTGTAGAAGATATAAAAGATATAGAAAATACAAATAAATTTATTACGGAAGAGGACTTTGAAAAAGGATTTAAAATTAAACCTCAAAAAGATGATATTTTAATGACTAGAATTACTGCTGGAGTAATAGGAGCAACTTATATAGTAAAAAATAATTATCCACTAGCCTATTATGTAAGCTTGGCTTTAATTAGAAAAAAAGAGAAAATAGATGTAAATTTTTTATCTCAAAATATAAATTCAAAATATTTTAAAAAAGAATTAAATAAAAGAATAATTCATGTAGCTTTTCCTAAAAAAATTAATTTAGGAGATATTGGAGAATGTACTATAAAAATTACTAAGCTTCAAGAACAAGAAAAAATAGATAACTTTCTTACTAGTGTAGATAAAAAAATATCTTTAACAGAGGAAAAATTAGAGCTATTTAGAGAGTATAAAAAGGGAGTTATGCAAAAGATTTTCTCACAAGAGTTAAGATTTAAGGATGGTAATGGGAATGACTATCCAGAGTGGGAAGAGAAAAGATTGGGGGAGATAAGTGAAATTTGTACTGGTAAAAAAGATTTAGAAGATAAGAAAGAAGATGGAGTGTATCCATTTTTTGTAAGGTCAAAAAATATAGAAAAAATAGATACATATTCATATGATGGAGAGGCTATTTTAATACCTGGAGATGGAAAAATTGGAGAAGTTTTTCATTATATAAATGGAAAGTTTGACTATCATCAAAGGGTTTATAAAATAAGTAATTTCAAAAATATAATTGGAAAATATGTATATTATTTTTTAGAAAATAACTTTAAAAAACATGCACTTACTTATACAGCAAAAGCAACAGTAGATAGTTTAAGATTGCCTATTATTAAGGAATTTATAATTAATCTTCCTACTTTAGAAGAGCAACAAAAAATAGCTGACTTTTTATCTTCAATAAATAGTAAAATAGAAAGTATAGAAAAAGAGCTTAAGGAATTAAAAGATTTTAAAAAAGGATTACTTCAACAGATGTTTGTATAAATAAAAAAAATATGATATAATATATTTGCTCTAAAAATTGTTTTAGAGGAGAAGAAATTGTCAAGCAAATAAATCCACTGACTATCTCAGCTGAGATACTCATTGGAAATGTTGCATGAACTTGAAGTGAAAGTGAAGCATTAATTGTTAACTGGAACATAAGTTTATCAACTCCTTTGTTTGATAGAAATAGTGCTATTATAATTATAGCACATATACAGAAAATTCTCTTAGTGATACTGGAGAACTGAGTAGTATAAATTTACATGAAAGTCTATTGTAGTCTATTATGTACGTTTAGGTTTTAAAGGAGAGCTATTATAGGTGAGATGCTACCTACTCAATTACTATATAGCTCTTAACTCAATAAGTATACCTATATAGTAATTACTATATGGGTTTTTTTTATACAGGGGAGATTTATTTTATGATGAATTTAGAAGAAATAAAGGAAAAATGGGAAAAAAAGACTAAGGATAATAGAGGATACAAGCATTTTGATTGCAAAAAAAATAGTCAAAGTCTTAAACTTCAAAAATATATAACTAATCCTTTAAAAATAGCTAAACATAGTTTTTATCCATTCTTACATCATACTATTATTATGAAAAAATTCGATAAAAATAGTTTAAGAAAAATTAAAAAAAAGACTAGAGAAATAAATTATTCTGCTCATATTGATAGATTAATTTTTTCTGATTATTCACAAATATTAAATAATAAATATAATGATTATGTTCTTAAGAAAAATATAAATAATAATATAATTGCTTATAGAGATAATTTAGGAAAAAATAATATACATTTTGCAAAAATAGCATTTGATTTTATAAGAAAATTTAAAAGTTGTTTTATCATAATTGGAGATTTTTCTAATTTTTTTGATAATTTGGATCATAATTATTTAAAAGATCAAATTTGTAAAGTTTTGAATACTTCTTATCTTTCTGATGATTGGTATGCAATTTATAAAAATATAACAAAATTTTCTTTTTGTGAATTAGAAGATATTAAAAAGTTTAATCAAATGGAGAAAAATACTTTAAAAAATTCAAGATATCTTTCTCCAGAATTTTTTAGATATTTAAGGAAAAATAAATTTTTAAAAATTAAAAAAAATTTATTAAAAGGTATTCCACAAGGTTCAGCTATAAGTGCGGTATTAGCTAATGTTTATATGATAGAATTTGACTATAAATTAAAACAATATGTTGAAAAATTTAATGGAGAATATTTTAGGTATTCAGATGATTTTATTCTTATTTTTCCAACAACTATTAATGAAAATATAAATTATATTAGAGAAAAAATTCAAAAAATTAGAAAATCGATTCCTAATTTAGAATTGCAAGAAGAAAAAACACAATGTTTTTATTATTATGATAAAAAAATAACAGCTTTAAATGAAAAGAATAAAATAGGATATTGTTTTAATAATACTCGTATTTATTTTAAAGATAAAAAACAAGCATTTAAAAATTATAATTTTTATAAAAGGATTTTAAAAAATACTAATTGTAAAAATAAATTAAAAAAACAGAAAATTAATCAAACTAGAAATAATTATAGGAAGTATATTAAACACTTAAATTTTTATAAAACTATTGAAAAATTATTGAATAATATAAATGAAAATAAAAGTAAAGCATATTGTATTTATAAGGAATTTATAATTAATTTATTAGATAAAAAAGTAAAATATAAAAATTTATTAAGTTATTTAGGTTTTTCATTTGATGGGAAGAATATCTACATAAGAGATAAAACTCTTTCTAAATATTATTATCGAATGTATCGAAAAATAAAAACTATTAATAAGAATAATAGAGTGAGTAAAAAAGGAAATATAATTAGTTGTAGAGTATTGTATTCTAAATATTCTCAAAAAGGAAATAAAAATAAAACTACTGTTAAAGATGGAAATTTTTTGAGTTATGTTGAAAGAGCTATGAATATTTTTACTAAAAAAGATAATAGGTCTATTGCTTGTGTAAAAAATCGACATTATAAAAAAATAAAAAATAAATTGAATAGAATAGATGAAGAATTAGTAAAGAAAATAATAAAAGAAAAATTTAAAAAAAATGAGTAAAAATATTACTTTAAAAATTATTGTATAAAAAATTAAGGGGGATAAATTTGTTATATAGGTTTAGGACATGTAATGATTTTTTATTTGATGAGCTTGAAAAGAAATATATTTATTTTTCTGATATAAAAGACTTTAATGATTATGGAGAAAATAATATTAATTTAATTTTTGAAGGGGATATAATAGCTTGGAGAGGTTTTTTAAGGCACTATATTTCATCTTTATTTTTAACTATATGTTTTGGTAAGTTTGAAGAAGACTCTAAAGTTATTATACATATTGAAGATTATTATAATAATTATTGTCAATATCCCCTCAAATTAAAAGATGAGTTAAAAAGAGTGAGTTATAATTTCTTAGAAGATAAATTTATAAAATATTTTTTAAGTATTATAGTAAATGAAAAAGTATCACATAGAAAATTAACTTTAATAATGTCATTCCTTCAAGTGAGAGCGTTATTGTTAATATATCCTATTGATTTAAAAGCTCAAGATGAGATAAATAAAATAGCATCATTTGAATTATTCAAAGAGTTATTAAATGAAATAATTGAGGCAAATACTATTGAAAAAATTAATAAGTTTAATTTACAATTAGATGCCATAACTATGTTACCTAGAATAGAAAAATTAGAGAAAGGAGAAAAATCTATTATGATTGATTTTTCAAAAGAATATCTTCAACAGATAAAAATGTTACTTTATCCAGATAGATATGTAGCTTGTTTTAGTGAAAGATTTGATAATAATGCTATGTGGGGATATTATGCTAATTCTTTTAAAGGTATTTGTTTAGAATTTAAAACAGATAATGAAAGAGGGAAAGAATATATAGAGCTTTATAACAGGATTGGAGTAAATGAAAAAGGAAATACATATGATTGGGAAAAAGTTTGTTTCCAAAAAGTAATTTACGGTAATAATGAGATAACATTTCCAGAAATAAACTTTTTTGATAATATAGGAAGAATTTCAATTCCTTATAAAACTCTTTTTTTGAGTGAAAATTCTAAAGAAAGTAAGTATTTTAGACATGATGAAGAGTGGAGAGATAACTATTGGAAGTTATTTGATTATTTATCAACTCACAAATTATCAGATTGGGAGCATGAAAAAGAGCAGAGATTGATAACTGATAATACAGCTTTTGACTTTAGTAATCTTGAAAATAGAAAACTTAAATATAATTTTAATTCATTAGATGGAATTATCTTTGGAAATAAAATAGAAAAAGAAAATAAAGATAGAATCATTGAAATTATTGCTAAAAATTGTATTGAGGAAAAAAGAGAAGATTTTAATTTTTATAATTTATTATATATTAATGGGATTTTGGAAAAACAAATTTGTATTTATTCAAGGTTAAGGTTTAAAAAAATTTTAGAAGCTAAGATAGGAATAAATGTTACTGAAGATATTTAAAAGAAAGAAAATTTTTTAAAAAAATAGAAAATGAGTAATAAAAATATAAATTTCTTTTGAATTATGTTATAATGACTTTATAAAGTTAAAGGAGATAGTAATGGTATGAAATTAAAGGTAGAAAAGCTTGGAAGAATTGAAAAAGGAGAAATAAAAACAAATAAATTAATGGTTCTTTGTGGACCAAATAATTATGGAAAGACACAATTAACTTATACTTTATATGGTATTTATGACTATAATTTAAAGTTTTGTTTCAAAACTGAAGATAAGAAAATATTAAAAGAAAATAAAAAAATAGAGTTGAATATAGAGCAGATAAAAGAGAGGATACAAAAAAATTTGCCATTACAAATAAAAAATTTTTCGGAAAACTTGGGGATATTTTTTAATTTTGATTCAGAATTTTTTAAGAATACAAAATTAAGTGCTGAGTATTTAGAAAATGATTTTGATTTAGAATTAGAGTTACAAGATAAAAGAGCTATCTCTTTAAAATTAGCACAAGGGCAATTAGATGTAAAATTTGATAAAGATTCTATCAAGATAGAAATGCTTGATTCAGAGGTAGAAAATGAAAGAGAACTTATCTTTAATTTTTTAGAAGAACGTATAACAGAGATTATTCAAAAAAAATCCTTTATTTTACCTTCAGTTAGAGAAGGGTTGAATATGTTTAAGACAGAATTAAATATAAATAGAAATGTATTGATTGATACACTTGTAGCACAATCACAAAAAAAGGGAACTAAAACAAGTAACTTTCCTATGTCTATACTTTTTGATTATGTGTCAAGGTATGCTGAGCCTATTTCTAAATATATTGAGTTTATCAATGATTTAGATATGGTTACAAGTAGAAAAAAGGTAGGACCTTTCAACGATTTAGCAAATGAGCTTGGAAAAATTGTAGGGGGAGCATATGTTGTCGAAAATGGGCAAATTTATTTTAAACCAAGAGAAGATAAAAAGTTAAAGTTACCACTACACATGGTTTCATCTACTGTACGTTCATTAGCAGGATTATATCTATTTTTAAGATATGAGAAAAAATTAAGTAGAGTTATAATTGATGAGCCAGAGTTAAATCTCCACCCAGATAATCAAAGAAAGATAGCAAGATTTTTGGCAAAAATTGTAAATAAAGGTATTCAAGTGATAATAACTACTCATAGTAGTTATATAGTTCAGGAGTTAAATAATTTGATACAATTCAAAAATGATTTTGCTGGAAAAGAAAAGTTAAAGAAAAAATATAAGTATTGTGATGAAGAGTTTTTAGATTATGAAAATGTTTCTTGCTATTTAATTGAAAAAGGAACTATTGAAGAGATGGAAGTTGATAGAACTGGAATTTATATGAAAAGTTTTAATGATGTAATTAATTCAATGAACAATCTAGCTATTGATTTAAATTTTGAGATAGATAAAGAGGATTAATATGGAGAGTAATTTTTTTGATTTTTTGCAATTTGAAATTATAAACGAACAAAAAGTTATTATGAAAAATAATTGTTTCATTATAGAAGAAACAGATAGATTAGCAAAATTAAAAAAGATAAACTTAGTATCTTCAAGTAAGTATGATGTTTTATGTATAAAGCTAGATAATATGGAAAAGCAGATAGGACTTTTAAAAAATAAGATACCTATTGTTGATTATCTTTTAATTGTAAAAAAAGAAAATAAATTAATATATATCTATATTGAATTAAAAAGTAGAACTGTTAAAAGTCAGAAAATTGAAAATAAAAAAGAGTTTTCAAGTCATTATTTAAAATATATCAAAGAGATTTTTCTTAAAAAGAATAATTTAAAGTTAAATACAAATCTAAAAATAAAAGAAAGACATTTAGTTATTAAATATAGTCAAAATATCTTGGATTATAATAGCTCAAGACTTTTTGTAGGAAAGACAAATTATGAACAGATATCATTAGCAAATAATGTAAATTTTCCAATAAATAAATTAATAGAGGAATAACTATTACTAGAGAATTTAATATCTCAAAAGAAAAAATAAATAATTTACTATCTTCTATAAGATAGTAAAATAGAAAACATAGAAAAAAGCTTGAAGGGTTAAAGGAGTATAAAAAAGGACTACTTCAACAGATGTTTGTATAAAATTTATTTTATAAAAGGTAGATAAAACCTTTACAATTCTTTTAGAAGGGTAAAGGTTTTTTATTTTGTTAAAAAGTTTAATTTTGTCTTTTATAAGTTGCTAAAATCTCAAGAATATTATAAAATATATAGTATAGAGGTGATTTTTATGATAAAAAGAGAGAGTTATATTAATGAAATAAAAAAATTTATGAATAAACCTATAATAAAAGTAATTACAGGTATGAGAAGAAGTGGAAAATCAATAATATTAAAATTAATATCAGAGGAATTGATTAATGAAGGGGTATCTTCTAATAATATTATATATATTAATTTTGAGTCTTTGATGTTTAGTGAGTTAACTGATTTCAAAAAACTTTATAATTATATAATTGAAAAATCTCAAACTCTTCAAGGAAAAATATATATACTACTTGATGAAATTCAAGAGGTGGAGCATTGGGAAAAAGCTATTAACTCTTTTATGGTAGATTTAAATTGCGATATATATATCACTGGTTCAAATGCTAATCTATTATCTTCAGAATTAGCTACATATATAGCAGGAAGGTATGTTGAAATAAAAATATATCCCCTCTCTTTTAAGGAATATATAGAGTTTGCTAAAATTCAAAATCCAAATAAAATATTAAGCAATGAGGAATATTTTGAACAGTATCTTCAATTTGGAGGATTACCAGGAATACATAACTTTGATTATGAGAAAGAAAATATCTATCAATATCTTTCTGATATATATAACTCTGTTCTTTTAAAAGATGTGATAGCAAGAAATGGGATAAGAGATATAGAGTTATTAGAAAGAGTAGTTTTATATATTTTAGATAATATAGGAAATACTTTTTCTGCTAAGAATATTTCAGATTTTTTAAAAAGTCAAGGAAGAAAATTGAGCAGAGAAACTGTATATAATTATCTGAAAGCTCTAGAAAATGCTTATATAATATCTAAAGTGCAAAGATATGATATAAAAGGAAAAGCTTTACTTGAAACACAAGAGAAGTTTTATCTAATGGATTTGGGACTTCGCCATTCAAAGTTAGGATACAGAGCAAATGATATAGCTGGATATTTAGAAAATATTATTTATTTAGAGTTGATGAGAAGAAAATATACAGTAAATATAGGAAAATTGAGTACAAAAGAGGTTGACTTTATAGGAACTTTAAGAGATGAGAAGCTATATATTCAGGTTACTTATCTATTAGCTACTCCAGAAACTATTGAGAGAGAGTTTTATCCTTTGAAAAATATAAATGATAATTATCCTAAATATGTGTTATCAATGGATAATTTAGAAAGATATAATATTGATGGAATAATTAGAGAAAGAATAATAGATTTTTTACTGAATGATTAGATAAAAAATGTGTGTTACAAATTTTTAAGTTGCAACACACATTTTTATTTTACAAATATAATAATATATCTCTACTACAATAAAGTACAGAGTATTT
>OGNW01001277.1_pt1 | contig 14512 bp, 14 predicted proteins | sample 1573591 | NCBI WGS metagenome assembly OGNW01 (sample SAMEA2581894, study PRJEB24529) | metagenome | biome: Human gut stool | place: China | collected 2011
ATTTGCCAAGGGCTTGTTGCGTAAGCAATGCTTAGCACCCTTTACAAATCATAGACGGGTAAGTAATTTTTCAAAAGCAGAAAAAAATAGTAACCTTAAGATTTTGAATTATTGTTGCAAGCATTAGAAAATGATATAATGTAGACACAAAAAGATGTACAAATTAGAATTTGTAAAGGAGACATTTTTAATGACTATGAACAAGGGTGTTTCCGTAAGAATAAACAGGATAAATCTCAATAGGGAGAAGAGTAAAAAATGATAGAGGCGTTCTTGGATTTCTTTCAATTATATACGGTGGATGCCGATTATTTACCAGACTTTTGGCTTACAATGATACTTCTTTATCTGAATGCAGGTCTGTATCTTAACGATCTATATAATCTGGTGAAGCGAAAGTCAAAAGCAGAAACATTCAGTCTGATGGCGATACCAGGAGTCTTTGCAGTACTCTTTGTGTCGGTGCTATCAATTTTTGCGCATGTGCCGAATCTTCAGAGCACAGCTTCACAGGCCAAACGCCTGAGCCTGATCATAACGACAACGCAGCCACAAACGAACCTTGCGCTGCTTCTTATTGTATTTCTTTATCCGATTCTATGGGGAATCGGGCTCTTACGACAAAGGAGGCATGAACACGGCAGCCGCAAACGCTGGGTGCTGTCCTGCATTCCTGATTATATTGCATGGATCATACTGATATTGGGCATCGGTTATCACCTGTTTTTCGGGGAAAATATCCTGAATAGTGTTCTGGAAAATGCGAAGGTTGGAGATTTACTGGCCCTTTATGGCTCCTACGGAACCTGGCTCCATATATGGATGTATGGAATTTATATCCTTGCATGTAAGGAAGCGGTGCTGCTTGTCGGCCTTTTATCTGAACTTTTGCTTATGCGGATTCCGCTTCGCTACCACAGTGGGCAGAATGCTGTTACCTTTGTCAGCTTTTATTATCTGTTTTGCCAGAATGCCATTTTTCGTGGTATCTCCCTACTGGAAGCTGCGTTGGTGATTCCGCTTTGTGGAGTGATGCTTCGGGAAGCGGCATCGCCTTTCAGCGATTACTCGTCGACTATGATATACGCAGCCATTTTGCTGCTGACAGGCGCAGTGTTTGTCGTTCTTATCGTCATTGGTCCAGTCATGCGGACACTTTCATACTTTTATTCATGGGGACAGCGCAAGCAGATCAGAGAGCTTTTCTGCACGGAATATTTTCTCATGCAGCCGGTTTCCAGAAACAGATCGTTCACGGTCACTTATCATTTTATCATTGATGAACAGGACGCCGCCGGTGTTTACTATCTTCCGCTTCTCACAGACATCAGCGGATGGGCCTCCCCGAGAAAGAAAGCAGGTAAATGGAAAATGCTCTCTTTCGCAGATGGCAGAACCTTTGAAGTATCAGAGCATGAGGCCGAAGCAGCCAAGGAAATGCTCTCTTATGCGTCAAACCGTCTCTATGCCCAGAAAGTAACTGGAGAAAATAGGAACAATATACCGGACGCAAAGGAAACATGGAACCCACTCATAAATCCAGCAACAACGATATATCAGAAATTGGTCAAGATATTTTTAGGCCTGATGGTTATTCTTTTTATGATGAGCTATCAGATACTGAAGTAATTAAACATCCGGTTTTCACTGCCGGAATAAATCAGGATTGGATTTATTCCGATGATGGCACAGCACAGTTCTGGCCGGTCGATAACTATTATCCGCCCGGAGAACGGCACACAAATTTTTTAGATTACGATGTTGTGAAACAACACCATACTTTAACGCAGATTTTGATGGGATTGCTACATAATGGCTTTACACTACAGGCTGTGGAAGAAGCTATGCCGTCCCCAGATATGCTGGATATTCCAGGCATGAAGGATGAACTACGCCGTCCCATGATGCTGTTGGTAAAAGCGCAAAAAAGATAATGGGCCCGTGAGCGGAGAATCCTCCTCGGAAATCCCCTTACTGCATATCAAATATAGACAACTGCTCGAATTCCTGCCTCTGCTCCAAAAGCGGAGGTGTCTTCGTCAGAAGTCTTTCTGCCGTGCTCCAGTCCTGGATCCATGGCTGTATTTCCTCTGGTGTCAGTACCAGTGGCATCCGGTCATGTACCGATGATACAGAGCTGTTAGGAACAGTTGTTATGATCGTAAACTGGCTTTCTTTTTCTGTTGGCTGCCAGACACCGGCCATGTAAAGAATATCTGACTGCGGCATGGTAAAAGAGATTTTTTCTTTTTCTTTATTCCATTCATAAAAACCAGCTGCAGGAATTACACACCGGCAATTCCGCACGCTGTTCCGAAATGCAGGCTTCGATAAAATACTCTCGGCCCTGGCATTAATAAGCAGCCAGTCTTGATACTTACTTGTAAATCCCCACCGCATTGCCTCCAGATGCACATTCTTCATTCCAGTCAGAACCATGGCCATATCGGTAGGACGCACATCTCCCACTGTCACTTTCAATTTTGCATCATCAATCTGTTTGCAGATTTTCCTGATTTCCCGCCACATTTCATCATCTATAAAATATCTTCCACACATAAGCTGCTCCTCACACCAGCATCACCCATTTACAAGCCTCCAGGAAAAATATCAGTTTAAATTCCCGAATCAACCCACCAATTACGGCTTCGCATCCATATTCACGGCTCGGTATGCCAGAATAATTCTTTTCTTCCGTATATTTCACTAGGATGTCCTTTACTGTTTGAACCTCCCCGGCATCATCCTCAAACTTAAAATATCTTGGCATAGTCTGGCCAGTTGATGTAAACCATGCCGAACAGGCGATATGGTACATGTTTCCTTTAGGGATCCCGCTATCTACATCTATTCCATATTTTGTTGCTTGCGCAAATCTGGTCACGTTCATCAACCCCTTATATTATAATATTTTCTCCTGGGAATAATCAACCGTCCGCTTTTCCCGGCTGACGCCTCCACCCATATGGTCTATTTCTACAGATCCTGCAGATGGCAAAAAGCATGCCCTTTTTATGCTATCCATTCCAAACCTTTTCCGTATCTGATCCACAGTTTTCTCCATCTTCCGGTATTTTTCATAGTCGATCGTTTCAAAAAATTGCATCTGGCGAAAGGGATCTGATGATACACGGCTGGTATGGATCCCGAGATGCCGCAGCGGAATCCCATTCCACAATTCAGATAAACACCGACAGGCTGCAGCATAAATTTCCAGGGTCAGATCCGTTGGAACAGATAGTGTAATTTGATGTCCGTAAAAACGCAGATCCCAGTCTTTTAGACTGATAGAAACAACGCTAATCTTTACTCCATCTGCCCTTAACCTGGCTGAAATGGTTTCCGATAACGATAAAAGATACTGCCTGGCAGTTTCACAATCCATAACATCATAAGGCGTGGTGAGAGAATTTCCATAGCCTTTGGCCGGCGGAGGTGAGCTGATCACTGCAGATTCATCTATACCATTTGCATATTGCCAAATAAGTATTCCCTGTGACTTCATATGCGCGCGCAAAATTGCAGGATCCATAGCTGCCAGTTCTCCAATCGTATGAAATCCCAATTTTTTCAACTTGTATAAAGAGGCATGGCCCACATAAAACAGATCACCCACCGGAAGATGCCACATTTTTTCTGACATTTCTGATTTCCAGAGCGTATGAACGTGATCCGGCTTCGTAAAATCTGAAGCCATTTTTGCCAGAAGCTTATTTTCGGAAACACCAATATTTACAGTGAACCCTAATTCTGCATGCACACGATTTTTTATTTCATACGCAGTCGTTATCGGATCCTGGCAGCAGCCGGTCATATCCAAAAAAGCCTCATCTATACTATATTGCTCGATCTTGTCCGTATACTCACTTAACAGTTTTATCAGAGCTTTTGAAGATCGGTTATAGAGATCATAATTGGGCGGCACCAGAACCAGGTCCGGACATTTTTCCTTTGCAGAAACAACCGTTTCCCCGGTCTGAATATGATATTTCTTTGCCGGAATAGATTTTGCCAAAATGATCCCATGTCTTTTCTCCTGATCTCCTCCCACGGCACTCACCAGCTGTCGCAAATCCTGCTTTCCCCCCAGATGATGGATCCTGTAACACGCCTCCCAGGATAAAAAGGCGGAATTCACATCTACATGAAAAATAACTTTTTTCATATCCGCTCCTTTAAATCGAACATTTGTTCTATTTTCATTTTAAGCATTTCATTCCCAGATGTCAATATGGGATTTTCAGGCAAAAAAAGCGGCTGACCTTTTCGATCAACCGCTCATAGGTATTATTTCACACATTTAGCATTCTGCTATACCAAGACTCTGCTCCGCAAGATCCTTATACTTCCCAGAGTCCCCGCTGTCTTCCCTTTTTTGCGAACCGCTCCTCTAAATCGAAAATCGTATACGGCGGCTTATATGGCTCTTCGATATAACTCTGAAGAGCTCTAAGCTTGTCCCAATACTGCGGCAGGTTATGATAGATTGCATTCAACTCCCGCAAATTTTTGTTCCGGCAGCACCAGCAGCTTACCCTGTCAAGAATGGAATACAGCTCTATGCCTCCCTCCAGCCAGTTATATCCCTTCGCATAACAATACTGAAGGCACTGATATTCAGTCCAGCCCCATTCGACCAATGGATAGCACTTTTCCTTTACTCGGCCAGATTCATCTGCTGCGATCCCTATGTATTCCACCGCAGTTGCTCCGAGTGATTTTACATATTTTTCGCAGGCATTGATCTTAAGGCGTGTCATCCAGCGGCATGGCCCACCGCACCAATAGCTTCCATAGTGCGATGATCCGTCCCGGCACTTGATCCGTCGAAGGAGCATTTCTTCCAGGAAATGCCTTTCCGGCTGTAGAATAACAAGTTCGCACCCATACTGCTCCAATTCCAGTCGGACTTTCTCTATATTTTTCCGAATGCATGAAAACTCCATACCGGTATCAAAATAGACGCAGTGCGTTAACGGCCAGCCCTTTTCCATAAGCCCTAAAACCATTGCCATGGAGTCCTTTCCTCCTGAGATGGAGGCAACATATCGTTTTTCTTTTTCCATAATCACCATATTCCAGAACTGGATATGGCAGCACCTGTAGCCTCCCATGCTACTAATCATTCCTGATCCTCACGCTGTTTTCAGGTGCTTTATGCGAAGTACAACACTCTCATCGCAACCTGGTCTACCAGGATCTGATTATTTTCCTTTCTCTGAGTTCTCTTTCCCGGCCTTCAAAACGAGTTCCCCCGTACCAGCAAAAGAAATTTTCTTAAATCCCACAGAATCGCAAAAGAATAATTCTTTGCCATCGATCTGAATAATCTCCGACCGACATGGGACGCATTGTTTTTCTATTGGGACGATCTGGGCGATTTAATCTCTCATACAGACCCTCCATAATTTCTGATACATTCAATGCCGTTCCCTCCTGCTCTTTCACTTCCGTCTCATAAGCAATTTCATAATCCGCGCGAGTAGGATTAAGCTTCAATTTCTGAAGCTGCTCCAGTGAAAGAAACATCATTCTTACCCCGCGTTCATTATTCTCTTTCAGCATCAATATCTCGATCTTCATAATCTTCCTTTTCTCTTTGATAAGCTCTACTCCAGTCAACCGGCTCTCCAAAATAGGCCGGTGTCATATCAACACCGCCATACCCTTCAGGAAAGCGCTCTGTAATATCCGGTATATACTGCTTCATTTTCATTTCCCTTTCATAAAATAAAGAAGGCTCTGAAAAATCAGAACCTCCTCTAGCATGCACATATTTAGTTAAATGGCAAACTCTCATCTTCTACGCCATCCGGTATTGACATAAAGCCATCACCGATCGGCTTTCCCATTTCTGGTGCCTGTTTTCCTCCAGCGGACGCATTTTTACTATCAGCAAATTCCTGATCATCTGCGATGATATCTGTGGTATAAACACGCTGACCTTCTTTGTTGGTGTAACTGCCAGTCTGGATGCGTCCGGACACCAGTACACGCATCCCCTGACGAAAATACTTCTCTGCAAACTCACCTGCTCTGTCAAATGCCACGATATTAATAAAATCGGCAGTCTGCTCATTTCCGTCCTGGCTCTTTCTTGCTCCTCTCCGGTCAACTGCCAGTGTATATCTGGCAACGGCCATGGAGCGCTCACCCTGAGTGTACCTGACTTCCGGATCCCTGGTCAATCGACCCATCAATATAACTCGATTCATGCTCTATCCTCCATTTCATTATTTTTTATTCTTTTACAGATGGTTCCTCAAAAACAATTCGTCGCTGGCCATGAAATTCATCTTTACGTCCATAAAAGGCCAGTTCTTTTCCTTCCCGGTAGGTACGCACAAATTTTGAAAACTCTACATATTTCTCAATCTTTGAGTACTGACCACTAAAAATTACGAACAGGAACTTTTCTTCTGTCGCTATATCCACACAATCTGCCTTATAGCATTTGTTACCCGCAGAAAGGGAAGACGTAAAACGAATTTTATATAAATTCTTTTCTTCCCTGCGCTGCTTAGTGCCATTCTGTCCTCTGCGCTGCTTGCCGCTCCTGATCTGGCTGATACCAATCTGAAGCAACTTACATACATTTTTGAAACTTTCCGATTGTGCAGCTGCGATATCCGTTTTTAAACTGGACGGCTTTCCAGTATCTTTGACAACAATGATATTACTGCCTCCAAGCGCAGACTTTCGGATCAAGGCATTCCGTTCATCATCATAGATAATCAGAATCGTCTTGGCCACTACCACAAAGCGCCCGAGAACTTCCTGGATACCTTCATACGTAACCAAAGTATCATAGTTTAAAACCCCGATGACACTGTTCAAACGGCTCTCCAGGCTTTCAACCGGAATATACGTTTCATTTTTTTCATTCTTCTTAAGTTCCTCTTCTGGAAACGGTGCCTTCAATTCACTCAGCACCTGATCCAAAGATTTTCCATTCACTGTGCCTTTCATCGCACACCTTCCTCCTCTATTTTTGAAAAAAAATAGCCAATGTAACATTCACATTGACTTAATCTAAGAATCCCATTTCAATACAGATGCAGTCACAAACCCACACTCTGTAAAAATAACTTACATGAAAAGCTATTATTAATGGGAGTATAACATTGCCATCAATGCCTGTCAACAGATCTAAGGCCACACCAAACTCTCAGTGCTGCGCTTTGATTTTTAGACTCTGATAGAAGCTTTCCAAAATGCGGCTGACTATTTTCAGCCAGCCGCTATATCCGTAAGATCCGTATTTAATCTGGAAATAGCACGGAATACTTCTTCTTCCTCTCAGGAGAAAACGTTATTTATATAGAAAGCATACGCTACTTCTGCTATCTCCACCTTAAGGAAAGCTGCTTTTTCTGCAGATGACAGACCATCATCCAGTGTCAGATAACGTTCCGTTAAATCATGCATCTTTTTAATTAACGTGTAATCATCCAGATCCTCTTCTTCATCCTCTGATGAGCTCTTTTCCCCGTGGAGTTCCCGGTACGCGCATACTCCGTCCGGATCAAATTCTTCCAGCCGGTCAAGATCAAATGCTACCTTCGAAAAAGTGCAGTATCCTGATACGGCTGTTTCAGGTAAAATTTCTCCCAGCTGATACTTTTTAATGAACTGCAATTTGGACTCGAAAAAATTGTGATCAATGAATGCTTCATTCTTTTTTACATCTTCATGAGGCAGATTTACAGTCAGATTACCAAAGTCCTCCCATTCTCCGTTTTCTTCTTTGTATAATCCAATATAAAGCCGTTTTCTGTCTCATGATCAAATCCTCATGGCCCCCTTCCCAGTCATGCCCCAGTGTTTTAAATTCTTTCATAGTTATCCTCTCTTTCCTGTTTTCATTTTCCTGGTTTTCTTAAAAATAAATCATTTTTTCACAGGTCATTGCATATTGATTGAAACAACTAAATAAAGATTCCATCGCGGCAAAACCGGATAAAATCCACTTTCATAAGTTTCATCGACATCGTCCTCCTTTCTGGCACGAAAAAAGGAACCTCCGACAGGAAGTTCCTCCAATGTGTATATATTCTGTTTATTTGCAGAATTCCTCCATTACTTGGTCTTAACTGACTCTCACTTTGCCAGAAGCAAATATAATTGAAATGAAAGAATTTGTAATTATTTTACCATTGAATTCTTTCCAAAGCAAGGATTGTTATACTAAAAAGCAAATAATCAAACAGATATGCTTGTGCAGCTGACATTCTATAAATATAAAAAATATAAAAGACATAGAAGACATGGATCTCTTTGGCGTATATATAGGGATTCCCGATAGATATTTCAGGCAATATTTGCAAACAATAGGTATTATTTTCTGATAGAGTTGAAATAAGGTTCTTTTGGATGATTTATTTCCTCTTCACAATCACTCTCTCCGTAAGGGGCTAGTCGCGGAACGCGTTTTATTTAAAAGAGCTAAAAAACATAAAAAAATTCAAAGACATAAAAGACATGTAAAAACATGAGTAATTTTCTGCTGTCAAAGGAGCTATTTCAGGCATTATTTTTTGGATCAGCCGATTTTTAGAAGCAAATGCAGTTTTTATTTTGAGAAAGATGATTTTCTGATGAAAAGAATGGTTTTTTTATAAAAAGGGTGATTTTTTTCTGGATCAAATAAAAGAAATTGTGGATAACCGACCTGGAAATTTAGATATTGCTGAAAAAAATACACATTGAAAAGCAATAAATAGGAAAAAAATTACCCAGAAAACGGGTATGAAAATACAGAATGGAACGAGAAATAGGCATCCTAGCGGATGCCGGTGAAGCGAAACTTATGCAATTTGTGGATTTTGGATTAATTCCCTTATGATGGATCGAACGAGCGAGCCAGGCCCTTTCTTTGCATCATAGAGTTTTGTGAGGATATAACGGTTATAGAAAAGGTGCAGTGCATCAAGAACCGTACCAATTTCATAGTCCTGTGCCATGATGGTAAGATCATGATACTGAGTTTCTTCAAAATCATAGATAGGAAGTAAATGCTCAGCATCCAGGGTAGGTGTCTGATCGAAGGCAATGCCATATTCTGTTTTCAGAATCTCCTCATACTGCATTCTCTCTCTTAACTTGTCCTCAAACAGGTAAGTGTTAAAGGTGCGGATCACATCATCCATTTCAGTGGTAAAAGAAACAATTTCGGAGTAGGCTTCCTGACGGACCTGGTTTTTGGTAGTCGCTCCATTAAAACAATCATTGAGCTTTGCAGCAATATAGCGTTTTTTCCTGGTGTACTCTTCCTTAAAAATAGTTTTGAAGGAGTTGGCATGATCCAAAATCTGCTTTACCACACCTGGTTTTACATATTTTGGTAAACCGGCAAGTAATTCTTTAAATGTGAGTTTGGCCACGGCCAGCTTTGCAGAACTCTGAAGTTCAGTGGTGATCGCTTCACAAAGAAGCATAAGGATCACTCGTAGCTCATTAATGGATTTGATCTGCAGGAGCTGCTCAAGCAAATCATATGTACACTGGATATAACCACCGCCAAGACCGATAGGATTATACATTTTGGTGTAGTCATGGATTGTAAAGGTATACTCTTCTGTGACCGGATCCATAGATACATCAAAAAAGCCGCAGGACTCCAACCGGAGAATATTGCTGCGAACGGTTTTGATGTTACAATCAAGTGCTTGTGCCAGATCTTCCAAATCGAGTGGTGAAGTGATGCCGGTATTTGCGTTGGCATAGAAATGGATCAGAATGAACAGCCGAACAGAGCAGCTTTTTAATAGCTGCTTCTCGAATGAAGTATGAATGATTTTCTTTATGGATGGAATGCTTACATTCGCAAAACGTTTCACTCTGGATCCACCCCCTTTCCGCAATGTAATGTTAATTATAAAGGGAAATAAAAAAATTTGGAATATTGCCAAAGTGTGGGAAAACGGGTAAAAAAGGACTGTTTTGTGAGATGTGTTAATGAGAAAATAAATGGGGAAAATAAGACTGAAAATGGGGGAAGTATTGTAAAATAAGGGTTTTTCCGGGAAAAACTACCGCACTTTACCGAAAATGGTTACCGCACTTTACCGAAAATAGCTACTGCACTTTACCGAAAAATTTACCGCAGTTCTCCGAAAAATATAGCGCAGTTCTCCGAAAAAACTACCGCAGTTCTCCGAAAAAGCTACCGCAGTTTACCGAAAAAGCTACTGCAGTTCTCCGAAAAAGCTTAGCGCAGTTTACCGAAAAGCTATAGTATTTTGCCGAAAGGCTACTGCAGTTTATTGAAAAATAGTTGTATTTGCGCTGAAACGGGCCGATTAGCGCAGTTCTCCGAAAAGTGGAGCATCTAAGCTGGAACTGTTTAGCTAGTGCAGTTTACCGAAAAATAGCTGCATTTGGGCTGGAATTGACCGGCTAGCGCAGTTTACCGAAAAGTAGTGTATCTGAGTCGAAGCTGTTCAGATAGCGCAGTTCTCCGAAAAGTGGCTGTATCTGAGCTGCAGCTGTTTAATTACTATACTATGCAAAAATGTATCTGTATTTGAACTGCAGTTGATCGGTTAATGCATTTTCTAAAAATTACTAAAGATATTTGGTTTGAAGTTATGTAGCCACCACATGATAGAAAACCGAGAACAGTATGTCCTCGGTTCGAGTTACTTTTTTTTGATGAAGTGCAGCTTCATTTCGTTTAAAGTACTTACAGTTGGAATTCCCAAAAGTTCTTCAGAGAAAACCATATAAGGATAATGCTCTTTCAATGTAGTCTTTTTTTCCAACAACTCATAAGCTTTCGAAAAAGCACGCTTTAATAGAGTATTTTTATTCGCTGTACGGATTGTATTGTTAAGCGCTTCTACTAATTGAGGAGAGCGATCAAAAATATCCCGAACGGTGATACATACATTTTCGTCTGTAGATTGCTCAATCATTGTCACAATGGCGAAAACAATCTCTACGGCGCGTTTATTTCTTTCTTTAGCAATTGATGTATAAATGATATCGGTATGTTCTGATATTAAGAACTTTGCAGGTTCAGTAATCTTATTTAAGTTGAGTTTTGACTGTCGTACCTTTACATTATACAGTGTCTGAATTAAGCGAAGCATGTAGGGAGAGGAAAAACGTATTGTGTTCGTGGTGTCATCATAACCCAGTGAAACCAAAAGCGGTAAAGCGGATCCGATTCGTTTTGGATATTTTGGATCGCGAATAATCCCGTAGATGGTTTGGAATGCTCCTGTCTTATTTCGCAGCATGATTATATCATTATCACTTAAATTACGTCCTTTCCCCATAAGTTCGGCCAAATCGGGTAAGTAAATAGTAAAACTTTCGTTTATCGCATACTGGTTTTGGTTGATAGTATTTTTAATATCGGCAAGAATAATACTGTAAAATAGTTTTAATAAGGGCAGATCAAATTCACCGATTTCAACAACCTTACCACGACTAATTTCTTCCAGTTTTGCTTCTGATACAGGTACTCCTTCAAAATAAAGTTTTCCGGTATTAGCATCATAATTGAGGCCATCTGTTGATTCCAGAGGTGTTAGATATGCACTTCCGCTTTTGCGTAAACTTAAACCAGATTCATACTCCTGATCAATGATCAGGGAGATGTGCTTGGTCAATGAAGTATCGACATAGTCTTTTTTTCTTGTTCGGTTGGTCCTTTTTTTGGTTTCGTGTTCTATGGATTCTAGAGAAGATGCATTAGGTTGTGCGTTGTATGCGTTATCAGCGGCAAAAACCGGCAGCTCCTGAAGAACCACTTTGAGAGCCTCATATACACGATTTTCATTTTCTGTCAAAGGTGGGCCAGACTTCATACGAGCTTGAAGTTCCTGAAAGTGCAGGGCATAATGTTCGGGAATTGGCGCATATACTTTTCCGGTTTCAGGATCCTTTGACCACCACTCATTTTCGGTTTGATAATTGATCTCATGACCAACAGGTACCATCTCGGTTTCAACATCAATGGGGTGCTCTTTTCCATCTTTATCTGTTACTGAAATCTGAACAGTTTTCTTTTTATTTAATAAATCTGAATCTTTTTCCATTATTCACGCTCCTAAAAGCTAAAAAATAAACCCTAGCTTATATTATACAGAAAGAGTGGATTTCCTGCAAGACAAATGAAAGTAGAAGGGGAATTGTTTAAGATTGACTCTTTTGTAAGGTATCATAAGTACTGTGAGAGGTATAAAAAAGAAAAACTGATAAACTGCAGCTTTTATAATTGGCTGCAGTTTATCAGTCTATACATACTAACTATTGAAAACGCTGTGTAGAAATGATATGCACTTTAGGTGTTGAAGGCCGGAAGTTAATGGGCTTCCCAATCATTGTGCATATTCTAGGTTCCTTAGTGAAATCCAACCATTTTAAAATAGAAATCCACCAATTCTTCATTGTCTCCAGCAATCAGTTCAAGAAGCACATATAGTGGATCTTCCTCGTTTCGCAATTTTTCAAGTGATGCAGTAATGGTAGAAATTGTATCTTCGTAGTCATCGGCATCAGTAATATCGTTTAAATTACTAATGTCAATACCCATATTTACAAGTATATTTGCGATTATAGAAACATCCAGATCATCAATGAAATCCATATATATCCCCCTATTCTAAATAAAATTTTTTACAGTATAGTTCCGTAATCATGTGTGATAAGTATTCATGAGGACCATAAACAATTGCGGTTCATGGTCCCTGTGTAGTTAGCAGATTGTAATGTTTTTTATGCCACTTGCAGCAATAAATAACAGGATATCTTCTTTGTATTCTGGCAGCACCTTAAGTAAAAGGTTCTCTTCCTGCGTGATCCACTCAGCAGAAAGAAGTTTTTCCTTTATGACAGGGTCATTGCTGATTCTCTCGGACAAACTTTTTTGTGCAAGTTCTCCCGCAGAAAGAGCCGCAGAAGTTTCAGAAACTGTTGCTGTCTCTTGGAAAGAAGTGCCAGTTTCCTCTGCACTTTCAAAAAATCCGGGTTCGTCCGTATTATCAAAGGAGTCAAAGCCCCAGTCACCAAAAAGTGCGTCAAAATCTGTAGTTTCTGTTTGCGCAACTTCAGAGGTTTTGGAAGGAGTGATTAAAACAGGTACACTCTCCTCGGGTAAGTCGGGCTGAGCAGAGCTATTGGAAGTTATCGGGATATTGGTTTCTGCTTCCAGAGCCGTATCGACCGGTTTCGAAAATCCGACGGATTTTATAGACTTTAGTTCGGCAGACAGCCTGAACATCTGATCTTCCAATGATTTTAATTTTCCAGCAAGACCTGATTCACCAGTGTTCAGATCTTTTGTCGCATGGATATAGGCTGCTATTCCGCTGCCGGCAGCATTTTTTAGTTCATCATTCAGCCAGTTTATTTTAGCAGACAGCTCGCAAAGCCGTTCTAGTGTATAGTTTTCTGCGATAGCTGAAGATGATGATGGCTGCCCTGTTTTGGCCAGCAGCAAGGATGTGGATTCATTTAGGAGCTCTTCCGTAAGGCTTAGAAGAGATTTTCCGCTTTTGGCAATGGAATTTAAAGATTCCAGCAGCTTTGTGTAATTTCCAGAAAGCATCGCTTGGATGATTCGGAGCAGCTCATCTTTTTCAGACATCCCGAGAACAGATCGAACGACATCAGCCGTGATTTCATCTTCGCCATTTGATAGCTGTTCCAGCAGTTTTAAGGCATTTCGCATCGCACCACCAGAATAGGAAGCAATCAGTTCTGCAGCTTCCGGCTGAATACGGATTTGAAATTCTGTCGCAACTTCAAGAAGATGTTCACAGATGATGGCCTCTGGGATCTGCGTGATGGTATAGCAGGCAGATCGCGACCGGATGGTTGCCGGGATCCGGTCTGCTTCTGTTGTGCAAAGAATGATCAGTGCATAAGCTGGTGGTTCCTCCAGTGTTTTTAAAAGGGCGTTGAAAGCCTGACGGGAAAGCATGTGTACCTCATCAATGATAACGATTTTCCGCTTTCCGAGTGGGCGCTCGTGTAGCCAGTCTGTCAGGTCCCTTACATGATCAACTCCGGTGTTACTGGCACCGTCGATTTCCAGAAAGTCTACAGATCCACTAGATACAGATCTGCATCCATCACAGGTACCGCAAGGGTTTCCATTCTTATCTTTGTTTTTACAGTTTGCTGCCGTGGCCACGATCCTGGCAAGTGTTGTTTTCCCGGCCCCGTACTGCCCGGCCAGAATAATTACCTGAAAGAATTTGTCGCGGATGGACTGCATTCTCAGATTATTTACAGTAAATTCCTGCACCTTTACCTCATCGAAGGTTTTTGGGCGTATCTTGGTATAAAGAGTCATAATTCCCCCTCTTTCATCATCTGGAACAGGAGTTCCAGAAAATCATGTTTTGTGTAGAGTAGCTTTTTGCCCCGGATATTGTGTGCCTGTTCAGAAATCTGGTAAGCCTGTTTAGCAGAAATAGGCAGTTCCGTCATATACGGGAATAATTTGCTTCCAACAAGTTTATGCAGGTATTGATCTGCATAGATGGCTTCCAAAAGC
>OGNW01001286.1_pt1 | contig 14436 bp, 8 predicted proteins | sample 1573591 | NCBI WGS metagenome assembly OGNW01 (sample SAMEA2581894, study PRJEB24529) | metagenome | biome: Human gut stool | place: China | collected 2011
GTTCTATCTCCGCTATAAGGTGGAAGGTGATCCGGAAGGCCGCTATGCAGTAGTAGCAACGACCCGTCCCGAAACAATCATGGGCGATACGGCAATGTGTATCAACCCCAACGACCCCAAGAACGCATGGCTGAAAGGAAAGAAAGTAATCGTTCCGTTGGTAAACCGTGTTATCCCTGTCATCGAGGACGATTATGTGGACATTGAGTTCGGTACCGGTTGTCTGAAAGTAACTCCGGCCCACGACGTAAATGACTATATGTTGGGTGAAAAGTATAATCTGCCCAGCATCGACATCTTCAATGATAACGGGACTTTGAGCGAAGCTGCCGGATTGTATATCGGTATGGATCGTTTCGACGTCCGCAAGCAGATTGAGAAAGACCTCGATGCTGCCGGATTGCTCGAAAAGACAGAAGCCTACACAAATAAAGTAGGTTACTCGGAACGTACCAATGTAGTGATCGAACCGAAATTGTCTATGCAGTGGTTCCTCAAAATGCAGCATTTTGCCGATATGGCATTGCCTCCGGTAATGAACGATGAGTTGAAATTCTATCCTGCCAAATATAAGAATACATACCGCCACTGGATGGAGAACATCAAAGACTGGTGTATCAGCCGCCAGTTGTGGTGGGGACATCGTATTCCTGCTTACTTCCTGCCGGAAGGTGGCTATGTGGTAGCCACTACTCCCGAAGAAGCGCTGGCTAAAGCCAAAGAGAAAACAGGAAACGCCGCTTTGACGATGGATGATCTTCGTCAGGACGAAGACTGTCTGGATACTTGGTTCTCTTCCTGGTTGTGGCCTATCTCCCTGTTTGACGGAATCAATCATCCGGGTAACGAGGAAATCAGCTATTACTATCCGACCAGCGACCTGGTGACCGGACCGGATATCATCTTCTTCTGGGTGGCACGTATGATCATGGCGGGCTACGAATATGAAGGAAAGATGCCGTTCAAGAACGTTTACTTTACAGGGATCGTTCGTGACAAACTGGGACGTAAGATGTCCAAGTCACTCGGCAACTCACCCGACCCGTTGGAACTGATCGACAAATATGGTGCCGATGGTGTCCGTATGGGAATGATGCTGGCAGCTCCCGCCGGAAACGATATTCTTTTCGACGACGCACTCTGCGAACAGGGACGTAACTTCTGCAGCAAGATATGGAACGCTTTCCGTCTGATCAAGGGTTGGACGGTTGACGATAATATTCAGGCTCCGGATGCTGCTAAACTGGCTGTCCACTGGTTTGAATCCAAACAGAATGAAGTAGCTGCCGAAGTAGCGGACTTGTTCAGTAAATACCGTCTGAGCGAAGCATTGATGGCTGTTTATAAACTATTCTGGGATGAATTCTCTTCCTGGTATCTGGAAATGATTAAACCGGCTTACGGACAGGGAATTGACCGTACCACTTATGACGCTACTCTCTGCTTCCTCGATAACCTGTTGCATCTGCTTCATCCGTTTATGCCGTTCATCACAGAAGAATTGTGGCAACAGATGTACGAACGTAATGCGGAAGAAGGAGAAAGTCTGATGGTAAGTGCATTGAGCATGGATACTTATGTAGACACCGCATTCGTTGCACAGTTTGAAGTTGTCAAGGGAGTTATCAGTAATATCCGCAGCATCCGTCTGCAAAAGAACATAGCTCAGAAAGAAGCGCTTGACTTGCAGGTGCTGGGCGAAAATCCGGTTGCAGAGTTCAATGCGGTGATTCAGAAGATGTGTAACCTTTCTTCCATTACAGTGGTAGAGAGCAAGGCGGAAGGTGCTTCTTCCTTCATGGTAGGAACTACCGAATACGCTGTGCCACTGGGCAATATGATTGATGTAGAAGCCGAAATCGCCCGTATGGAAGCTGAACTGAAGCATAAGGAAGGATTCCTGCAAGGCGTATTGAAGAAACTCAGCAATGAGAAATTTGTCAATAACGCCCCCGCAGCCGTTCTCGAAATGGAACGTAAGAAGCAGGCCGATGCGGAAAGTATCATCAGCTCTTTGAAAGAAAGCATCGCAGCTTTAAAAAAGGCATAATGAACTGATACATAAAAATATGTAATGGAGAGGCATCCCGATAGATTTGGGATGCCTTTCTTTTTAAAAGATAAAAATAATACTATCTTTGCTTCCACTTTTAATCACACAGCAAAATGAAACAATTACTGCGAATATGCTTAACAAGTGCGTTCTTTCTTCTTTTCGAAGGACTCCTTTCCCCTATGTTGGCAGATAATGGGAAATCAGATAAAGAAATATTAGTTTTGAATTCTATTAACTTCAACCTTCCCTGGGCCAGAAACTTCTATTGGTATGTGCACGATGTTCTTCAGGAACAGGGAATAACTGCCAGAGCGGAATCATTGTCTGTCCCGGCCTTGCAGGATACGATGGAGGTAAATGCGGTCATCGAGCATCTGCGTCAGAAATATCCGCTTCCTCCTGCCGCTGTTGTGATAATTGGTGATCCGGGCTGGATTGTCTGTCGTCCTTTATTTGATGACCTATGGAAAGATGTTCCGGTGATCATAACGAACTCCCGTGACCGCCTGCCTGCTACCTTGGATATTCTGCTCTCTCATGCCTCGTTGAATGAGACCAACAGCGTCCCCGCCCAAGAGTGGAGAAAAGGCTACAACCTGACTACCCTGAAACAGCATTACTATGTGAAGGAAACCGTTGAACTGATCTATAGCCTGATACCTGATATGGATCGCCTGGCATTTATCTCGGACGATCGCTACATCAGTGAAGAAACCCGCGGAGACGTGAAAGAAGCTGTTGAAAAGCATTTTCCAAACCTGCCTTTAGAATTGCTTTCTACCACTCACTTGTCAACAGAAATGCTTCTGGACACCTTGCGCAGCTATAAAGCAAACACCGGAATTATTTATTATTCCTGGTTTGAGTCGCATAATAAAGAAGATAATAATTATCTTTTTGATCATATTCAGGAGATTATCACCAATTTTACGTCCTCTCCCTTGTTCCTGCTTTCTTCCGAAGACCTGTCCAATAATACTTTTGCAGGAGGCTATTACGTTTCTGCAGAATCATTCGGCGATTCCTTACTTGAAATTATTGACCGTGTGTTGCATGGAGAACAGGCGGAGGACATTCCCGAAAGTATAGGAGGGAAGGCAAGTGCCTACCTCTGTTATCCGGTGCTGGAATCCTACAATATTCCCTATCACCTTTATCCTGAACGAGCTGTTTATGTCAACGAACCTAAAAGTATATTTCATCAATACTGTGTTGAAATCCTTTCCTGTTCCATTTTCCTTCTTATTTTGATAGCAGCGATCGCCTATTATATACGTATTCTTCGCAAGGCATACACTCGTCTGAGTGAGGCAATGGAAAAGGCGGAGCAGGCGAATCAGTTGAAATCCGCCTTTCTGGCTAATATGAGTCATGAAATCCGTACTCCGTTGAATGCGATTGTCGGCTTCTCAAATATGTTGCCGGATATAGAAGATCGTAAGGAGATGCGCGAATATGCGGACATCATCGAAACAAATACCGACTTACTTCTTCAACTGATCAATGATATTCTGGACATGTCCAAGATTGAAGCCGGCACTTTTGACTTCTGTCCGTCATTGATAGATGTCAACCAGACGATGGAAGAAATCGAACAGAGTATGAGGCTTCGCTTGAAAAAAGAAACTGTCACTCTTACCTTTACCGAACGTCTGCCGGAATGTACCCTTTATACAGATAAGAATCGTTTGATACAACTGATTTCCAACTTTGTCATCAATGCCATCAAGTTTACTCAGACAGGTTCTATCAGAATGGGATATCGTCTGAAAGATGCCGATACAATTTGCTTTTATGTTTCGGATACAGGCTGCGGCATGTCGGAAGAGCAATGCAGGCATGTATTCGAAAGGTTTGTGAAATACAATCCTTTTGTTCAGGGAACCGGTTTGGGGCTTTCCATTTGTCAGATGATTATCGACCGGTTAGGAGGGACGATTGGGGTTGAATCGGAAGAAGGCAAAGGCTCTACTTTCTGGTTTACGCTGCCCTATCAGCAGGAATAGCATCGTATTTGTCTTCTTATCCTTTATGATTGTTAGTTTTATGTATTGCAGACTTCAAAGACTTTGGTCAGCTTATTACGATGAGACAATATTCTCACCGCAATGAGAAAAAATTCTCAATGCAATGAGAAAAGATTCTCACTGTGATGAGAAAAAGTTCTCACTGTGGTGAGAAATAATTCTCATCATGATGAGAATGGTTGAGAATTTATGATCTGTATCAGCTTGTACTATAGATAAATACAGATTTACTATTTTCTGTTTTATAGCTTTAATTGATAGAGCAAAAAAGAACTTTACCTAAAAAGAGACCGTTTTTCTCTATTTAGTTGAAGGATGGTATAGATTTAATAGGTACGAATCCAATTTATTGGAAGGAGTCACTTATATTAAGGAAACAGTAAAGGAAGCAGCAATGGCAGATAATCTTTTAAATCGATGCGTAATTGTTTGAGTGCTTGCTGAATACGATAATCTACAGTCTTTGGAGACACTTCCAATGTTTCTGCAATTTCTTTGTAGCTCATATCCCGGAAACGATGCATGACAAATGCTTGCCGGTAACTTTCCGGCAATGCAGCAACCGCGTCTTCAATTCGTTTGGTTAGCTCTTTAATCTGATAAAAGTCCATATCATGTATCATCTCTTGCATTTCTTCATAGAAACGCGTATCAGCACGTTTGATGGCATCAATGTGTGCAAGCTTATTTAAAGCCTTGTGATGTACCATTTTAAAGAGATAAGAACTTAATGATGATTCAATGATTAAGTTTTCCCGGTTTTCCCATATCCATAGAAGGGAGTCTTGCACTATTTCTTCTGCATCGTGGAAGTCAACGTATTTATGACCATAGGCACATAGCACTGCATAGTATTGCCTGAATAGCGTTTCAAAGGCTTTTAGGCCTCCACGCTGTATTTCAGATAATTGAGGGTCATTCCTCTTTATGCGTAGTTCCTTCATTTATTAAATTCTAATTTGCTGCAAATATAGCTTTTTTATAATAAAATAAAGATTTTCTGAAAAAAATAAGGTTTTCGTTTAGGAATGTCCTGGTTTAGCCTTGTCATATAATAAAAAGGTGGAATAAGGGATGAAAGATTTAAATAATAATAGAATAGAAGAATTGCTTCCTCGTTATTGTGAGGGGAGGCTGAGCGAGGGGGAACGTCTGGAAGTGGAAGCGTGGATGGACGAGTCGGAGGAGAATAAACGAGTTGCTACTCAGACTTTTGCTCTTTATTTGGCTGTGGACACGGTTCAGGTAATGAAGAAAGTTGATACGGAGAAAGCTTTACTGAAAGTAAAGGGAAAAATGTCGGACCGTGAAGTGAGAAGGACAGTGTGGTGGGAGTGGGCACAACGTGCTGCTGCAATTCTGTTTATCCCGCTTCTTACCTTATTTATATGGCAGAATTGGAAAGGGGATACTGGTGAGGTAGCGGAGATGATGGAAGTTAAGACTAGTCCTGGAATGACCACTTCGTTGACATTACCCGATGGTACAATTGTTTATTTGAATTCGGAATCTTCTTTGTCTTATCCTTCTCGCTTTAATGGAGATTTCCGTAAAGTGACGTTAAGTGGTGAAGCATACTTTGAAGTGGCCAAAGATCCGGAAAAGAAATTTATCCTTTCTACTACACATCAATCACAGATAGAAGTATTGGGTACATGTTTCAATGTGGAAGCATATGAACAGAATACAGAGGTTATTACAACTTTGATTGAAGGGAAAGTAGATTTTATGTTCGAGAAAGATGCTGGGATGAAACATGTGTTCTTATCTCCAAGAGAGAAGCTGGTGTATGATTCGGAGACTGATAAAGTCCACCTTTATAAAACTTCGGGAAAATCAGAATTGGCTTGGAAAGATGGAGAAGTGGTTCTTGATAATACACCTTTGGAAGAAGCATTATGGATGCTGGAAAAAAGATATAGCGTGAAATTCGTTATTAAGAACGAAAAACTGAAGAATAGTTCATTCACGGGAACCTTTACAAATCAACGTTTGGAGAAGATCCTGGAATATTTTAAAGTATCCTCCAAAATACGCTGGAAACATATCAATGATGACAAGGATGGAAGTGACAGAAAAAAAGAGATAATAGAGATTTATTGATTAACCTTTAACAATTTAGTAGTATGAAAGCAAAACCCACTTAGAAAAAAGTATGGGAAGATTTTGGCAGATCTCCCCATACTAAAATGAATCAATTGAAAATGCTTGTTTGGCAGACAAGCATAGTTAACTCATTTTCAACTTAAATCAATACAAAATTATGCAAAACAATTTTAGCATCCAAGTTTTAAGGGTGGTAAAGTCTTTTTGGCTAACCTCGAAAAAAATCCCACGTACTATGAGACTGGTTATTTTATTCTTATTTTGCTTTGTCGGATTAACTAATGCGACAGATAGCTATGCCCAATCTGCAAAGGTTACGATGAATGTACGTAATCAGACAGTTGAGGATGTATTAAGAGCGATAGAGAAGCAAACAGAATTTAGTTTCTTCTACAACAATGCTCATATAAATTTGAAACGGTTGGTGACAATCTCCGCTGACCGTAATGATATCTTTAAAGTTCTTGACGAAGTATTTAAAAATACGAATGTAGAATATAAGGTAATAGATAAGAAGATCATTCTGTCTACGGAGTTGGCTTCTGTCGAACAGGCGCATCAGGAAAAGGTAAAAGTAAGCGGACGAGTGGTGGATGCGGCAGGTGAACCGGTAATCGGTGCCAGTGTGATAGAAAAAGGCTCCGCCAATGGTACGATCACTGATATGGACGGTAATTTTATCCTGAATGTCGGTTCAAAAGACGCCATTCTTGAAATCTCTTATATTGGTTATCAAGGACAGTCCCTGAAAGTAACTCCGGGAAAGACGCTGTCGGTAGTATTGAAAGAGGACACACAGAGTCTGGACGAAGTGGTAGTAGTTGGTTTTGGTGTACAGAAGAAAGCGAACTTGACCGGTGCGGTATCTCAGGTAAAGATGGATGATGTACTGGGGAGTCGTCCTGTTGTAAATGCCATGAGTGCTCTGCAGGGTGCGATGCCGGGACTTCAGATTACTCCTAATAATGATGCTGCCGGTCCGGGACAGAGCAAATCATTCAATATTCGTGGTACGACTTCTATCAATGGCGGTGGTCCGTTGGTGTTGATAGATAATGTTCCGGGGGATATCGATATGTTGAATCCCGAAGATATTGAAAGTGTTTCTGTGTTGAAAGATGCTGCCTCGGCCGCTATCTATGGTGCGCGTGCCGCTTTCGGTGTAATACTTGTGACTACAAAGAAGGCGAAGAAAGGAGACGGTTTTCATGTCAATTATAATAATAATTTTGGTTTCCAGAGTTCTATCAATCGTCCGGAACAGGCTGACGGGCTGGAGTGGATGCAGGCTTACCTGGATGGCGAGTTCAATGCCGGTAAATACTACACCGGGCAAGATATCAAAACCTGGATGAACTACCTGACCGAATATCGTAAGAATCCGGGTAAATTCCAGACTACCGGAGACGGGGTATTTGTAGACCCGGAAACAGGATTGAATTATTATCTGAATGAGAAAGACCTGTATGCCAATATGCTTGATGATTACGGTTTTCTGCAAGCGCATAATGTGTCATTGAGCGGTGGTACTGATAAGCTGGCTTATCGTCTGTCCCTTGGCTATAATAGCGAGCAAGGTATTTTGATCACCGATAAAGACCGCTACAAACGTTTGTCGGGTAGTGCCTATATTTCTGCCGAAATCACCTCGTGGCTGACTCAGTCTGTAGATATACGCTATGCTCAGAGTGACAAGAATATGCCTGTGACTTCGGATAAGACCGGATTGTATGATATGCGTTTGCCGGTTGTATATCCCGAAGGTTCCCTGACTTTGCCTGACGGCACCAGCCTGATGACGAATACGCCTTCCAATGTTTTGAGAATGGCAACAGATAACAATACAATCAGAGACAATGCCCGTATCCTGTCAAAAACGGTATTGAAACCATTGAAAGGGCTTGAAGTGGCATTCGAATATACTTTTGACAAGACATGGAGTAATCAGAATGTGAATAAGGCTTCCATTGATTATACAACGGTTGAGCTGGCAAAAATACAGACTGCCACTACCTCTTCTCTGGAGACGACTCACCAAAGTACTGATTATAATGCCATCAACCTGTATGCTAATTATAGATATTCATGGAATGACACGCATAACTTGTCGTTAATGGGCGGCTTCAACCAGGAATCCAGTGACTGGAAGAAATTGTATACTTATTCTTATGATATGATTAACGAGAAGTATCCGTCACATAGTACGGCTACCGGTGAGAATAAGGTTATTACAGATGATCATCGCGTGTATACCGTGCGTGGTGCTTTCTATCGTGTTAATTATGATTATAAAGGCAAATATTTGTTTGAGACCAATGGTCGTTATGACGGCTCGTCTAAATTCCCGAAGAAAAATCGTTTCGGTTTCTTCCCTTCTGTATCTGTGGGTTGGAACATTGCCCGCGAGAACTTTATGAAACCGGTTGCAGGTGACTGGCTAAGCGATCTGAAACTTCGCGGAACCTGGGGGCAAATAGGTAATCAGGGTATTGATCCTTATAAATTTGTTCCGACCATGTCGCAAGTGGAAAAGAAGGATGTGGCATGGCTGGTGAATGGAGCGAAGCCGCTGACTTTGAATGCTCCGGGACTGGTCAGTGATAGTTTTACTTGGGAAACGGTAGAAACATTGGACTTTGGTTTTGATATTACTGCCTTGAACGGACGTCTGCAAAGTACTTTCGACTGGTATCGCCGTGATACGAAAGATATGCTTGCTCCGGGAGCTGAGCTGCCGTCAGTGGTAGGTGCTTCCGCACCTTTGCAGAATACCGCCGACTTGCGTACGAAAGGCTGGGAATTGTCATTGACCTGGAGAGATAGAATCGGTGCATGGGGCTATAATGTAGGCTTCAATCTTTATGACTCTAAAACAGTCGTTACCAAATACCATAATGAATCAAAGATTATCCTGAAAAGTGATGGCACGAATAATTATTATGAAGGATATGAAATCGGTTCTATCTGGGGGTATGTAACGGATGGTTACTATACAGCCGATGACTTTGAAGATACAAATACCTGGAAATTGAAAGAAGGAGTGGTGACAGTGGATGGAGTAAGTCCGCGTCCCGGCGACATCAAGTACCAGAATTTGCGTGATGATGGATCGAGTACGAATCGCATTGATACGGGAGACGGAACCTTTGACAATCCGGGAGACCGCAAGATAATCGGTAATAACTCTTTGCGTTTGCAGTATGGTATAAACCTGGGAGTCAATTACAAAGGATTTGATCTGAGTGTTTTGCTGCAAGGAGTAGGTAAACGTGATGTATGGATCAGTGATGCACGCCGCTGGCCGTTTAATTCCGGACAGTTTGGTTCACTCTTTAAAGACCAGCTGGATTATTGGAAACCGGTAGATTCTGCCAATGGTGACTGGACGGCAGCCAATCCGAATGCGGAATATTTCCGTATTTACGGGCAAGGAAACAATTCCGGTTACAATACACGTGCGCAAACGAAGTATTTGATGAATGGCTCTTATCTGCGTGTTAAGAATGTGACTTTGAGTTATAATTTCCCGAAGAGCTGGTTGGCACCTATTACATTAACGAGTTTGAAAGCGTTCCTAAGTTGTGAGAACCTTCACACATTTACTAAGCTGATGAAGGGTTATGACCCGGAACGCCTGTCATGGGGATATCCTTTCTATCGTACGATTTCTTTTGGTTTTAATGTTACTCTTTAATTTAGAATTGGTTATGAAAAAAATAATATATACTATGCTTGCGGCAGCAGCTATCGGGTTTACTTCATGCAACGATAGTTTTATGGAACGCTATCCGGATACTTCGTTGACGGAGCAGACAGTGTTCAGTAATTATAATACTTTCAAGACCTATGCCTGGGGATTATATGGAGTATTTACAAATACTAATATCCTGCGTATTCCCGGAACAAACGGAGCCTATGCCAGTGCCACATCCTATACAAGCGATATTTATGCAGGTTATCTGATGCGTCGTCAGGGTGACGGTAATCCGTATGCTTTTCAAAATGTATCCAGTTCGTCATCGGGCAATGGATGGGCATTCAGTTTCGTCTATCGGGTCAATGTCATGTTGGCAAATATCGATAACTCAGGGATGACGGATGCGGACAAGGAACATTGGCGTTCGGTGGGATATTTTTTCCGTGCCTATTATTACTCGGAACTGATAGCTCGTTTTGGTGATGTGCCTTGGGTAGATCGTGTACTGGGTGATTCGGATAAGGAAATAGCATATGGTCCCCGTACACCTCGCAAAGAAGTTGCCGATCATGTATTGAACGATTTGATATACGCTGAAGAGCATATAAAAGAAGAAGGTGACGGTGAAAATACGATCAATGTGCATGTTGTCCGTGCTCTTCTTTCCCGTTTCTGCCTTTTTGAAGGTACATGGCGTAAATATCATGCTTTGGGGGACGAAGATAAGTACTTTGATGCTTGTATCACTTATTCCAAGAAGCTGATGGATTCTTATCCCGAACTGAACAGTGATTGGGGAGAGATGCTGACATCTGACCTGAAAGGAATGAAAGGCATCATTCTGTATAAGGAATATGTAGAAAAAGAACTGACTAATTATGTACTGACTCATGTTGAACGGACATCCACCCATAATGTGGAAATGCCGCAACACATCATTGATATGTATCTTTGTAAAGATGGTAAAACGATTCATAACAGCTCGGAATATGAATGGTCGCAGGACGGGGATAATAGTATGAATGCTACTTTCCGCAATCGTGACCTTCGTCTGCTGGAGACTGTAGCTCCCCCTTATAAGGTGATCCCAAGTGCCGATAATACCAGTTGGGAGTATACTTCTGATCCCAAGGACCGTGAGTTTATGGATATCATGGGCATTACCCGTTACACAGGTTTCGGGGGCGGAAATGGGGAAGCCGGTAAACATAAAGTGTTCCCATTGATGAACTGGTCTGCTGCTATATTGAAAGGGATGCCTCACTTCTTCACCAACAATGGCGGACAAGGTTTCCTCGTAGCCCGTAGCGGTAACTATGTGTACAGATACTATAATGTTTGGGATAATTCGAAAGAGAATGAAGGGACCTCAGATGTACCTTTGTTCAAGATTGATGAAGTGATGTTGAATTATGCCGAGGCTAAATTTGAAAAAGGTGGTACAGGTGCCGAGGGCTTCAATCAGACTGTTGCTGATCTTACTATCAATAAGTTACGCGATCGGGTGGGAGTTGCCCATATGAAAGTGGCCGAGATAAATGCCGGATTTGATCCGAAGCGCGACCAGACCGTAGACCCTGTATTGTGGGAGATTCGTCGCGAGCGCATAGTAGAATTGATGGGTGAAGGATTTGGATTCTACGATGTGCGTCGTTGGAAAAAGGCACCTTGGTTTATCAATAAGATACAGTATGGTCAATGGGCTACTAAAGAGCAGATTGGCGATTCCGGACAGTTTGTTGATCTTGAAAAAGGATACGCTGATACAACAGGAAAGAAAGAAGGTTTTATCTATATGTATAATGATCCTTTGGTAGCAGGTAAAGGTTGGTTAGATAAGTATTATCTGTATCAGGTGCCTACTAATGAAATCGCATTAAACCCAGAACTGGCCCCCAATAATCCGGGATGGGAGTAATAATTAACTGAAACACAAATTGAAAGAAGATGTGCAAATAACTGTTTGACACATCTTCTTTCTTTATTAGAGCCAATGCTATATCTTTCCGACTTTTCATATATTGGAGGTTATTTAATGTGTATCAGTATAAAAGAACTACATTTTATTTTCAGTAATCGGAAATTTGAAATATATTTAGGGGTTCAAACGCTCAAACACATTTGATGACCCTTAAAAAAATAATGACTATGAACATGCGTCTTCTATTACTTTTATTATTTGGTTCTGTTGTTATGTATACAAGTTGCCAATCTACGTCTGCTCCAATCGATTCATTGGCAGCACGTGTGACGGAGAATACGTCGAAGGATCAAATCCTTTTCCGGTTGGTTACTGATGAAGCCGATCCGGCAAAGGACTACTTTGAGATAGACTCCAAGGATGGCAAAGTACTGATAACCGGAAACTCCGATCTTTCACTGGCTACGGGCTTGAATTGGTACCTGAAATACGTGGCAGGTATTCATCTTTCGTGGAATAATCCCTCGCAGAAATTGCCGGAAGTACTGCCTCTGCCTCAAAAGAAAATCCGACAGGCGACGGCTATGAAGAATCGATATTACCTGAATTACTGTACCTATTCTTACTCCATGGCTTTCTGGGACTGGGAACGCTGGGAGAAAGAGATAGACTGGATGGCGATGCACGGCATCAATATGCCTTTGAGTATAACAGGGATGGAGGTTGTCTGGTATAATCTGCTGAAACGTATCGGATATACGACGGAGGAGATCAATGAGTTTATTTCCGGTCCTGCCTTTATGGCATGGTGGCAGATGAATAATCTGGAAGGATGGGGTGGACCGAATCCCGACAGTTGGTATCGGCAACAGGAAGCACTGCAAAAGAAGATCATTGCCCGAATGAGGGAGCTGGGCATTGAACCGGTATTCCCCGGATATGCAGGAATGGTTCCCCGTAATATCGGAGAGAAACTGGGGTATCAGATTGCCGATCCCGGTAAATGGTGCGGTTTCCCTCGTCCGGCCTTTCTTTCTACGGAAGATGAACATTTCGATTCATTTGCTGCCATGTATTATGAGGAGTTGGAGAAACTTTACGGAAAAGCCAAGTATTATAGTATGGACCCCTTTCATGAAGGAGGAAATACGGAAGGAGTAGACTTGGCAAAGGCGGGAACTTCTATTATGGGTGCTATGAAGAAAGCGAATCCGGAGGCTGTGTGGGTGATGCAGGCATGGCAGGCGAATCCGCGGGAAGCGATGGTCGGTACGCTCGATTCCGGTGATTTGCTGGTACTGGATTTGTATAGTGAAAAACTTCCCCAATGGGGTGATCCGGAGTCGATGTGGTATCGGGAGAAAGGTTTCGGCAAGCATGACTGGCTTTATTGTATGTTGCTTAACTTTGGCGGTAATGTCGGTCTGCACGGACGGATGGAGCAACTGGTGAATGGATATTATAACGCCTGTGTACATGTCAACGGGAAAACCCTGCGGGGGGTAGGAGCTACTCCGGAAGGAATCGAGAATAATCCGGTGATGTTTGAATTGCTGTATGAACTTCCTTGGCGGGAAGAACGTTTTTCACCGGATGAATGGCTGCAAGCGTATCTGAAAGCGCGGTATGGAAATGATTTGTCACCGGAAGTAGCGGAAGCATGGCGTGCGCTGGAACATACAGTTTACAATGCTCCGAAGAATTATCAGGGGGAAGGGACAGTCGAATCCTTGTTGTGTGCCCGTCCGGGATTTCATCTGGACAGAACATCGACATGGGGATATGCCAAGTTATTCTATTCACCTGATTCAACGGCAAAGGCAGCCCGCTTGTTACTTTCTGTTGCAGATCAGTACAAGGGAAATAATAACTTTGAATATGATTTGGTGGACGTGGTGCGTCAGAGTCTGGCAGATAAGGGGAATGTGCTGCTTGAAGAAATTTCCCAGAGTTATGACCGGAAAGATAAGGATAGCTTCGGGAAACAGTCACAACAGTTTTTGGAGTTAATATTAGCTCAGGACAGTTTGCTATCCACCCGAAAGGAGTTCTCGGTGTCTTCATGGCTGAATGCCGCACGTTCTTTGGGAACTACGGAAGAAGAAAAGAAACTTTACGAATGGAATGCTTCTGCGCTGATCACGGTCTGGGGAGACAGTATAGCTGCCAATCAGGGAGGTCTGCATGATTATTCCCATCGGGAGTGGAGCGGGATTTTGAAAGACTTGTATTATCAACGGTGGAAAACTTTCTTTGAGCAGAAACAACGGGAGTTGGACGGCAAACTTGACCAATCAGCGGAAGAACCGATTAATTTCTATGGTATGGAGAAAGCATGGGCGGAGAAAAACAAAACAAATGATTCATCGGATCATAAGTTACAAAATGTAATTGAAACGGCAAAATCTGTTTATCGGACAGCGATTGAAGCAAAGTAATTTATCTACCTACACTGCTTCGGCTTTCAGCTAGAGGGCTGACTAAAAAGTCGGTAGTGCTGCCTTAAATGGGAGTGACTAAAAGTCGATAGTATTTTAATTCTCCTCCTTCGGGAAGGAGGAGTACCCGCAGGGGGAGGGGGTAGGTGAATACGCAATTCTTTCATTCATAGTAAATTAGATACAACCTT
>OGNW01001306.1_pt1 | contig 14318 bp, 9 predicted proteins | sample 1573591 | NCBI WGS metagenome assembly OGNW01 (sample SAMEA2581894, study PRJEB24529) | metagenome | biome: Human gut stool | place: China | collected 2011
GCAGGCATTATGTTACAAATTCCGCATGAGTTTATTTTATTGCAGGGTATTCCCGTTCCGGAAAAGGGACGTTATGGCACCGGTCTGCTTTTTTTACCGAAAAAAGAGAAAGACCAGGCAACTATTTTGAGTATCATTATTGAGGAAATCGAAAAAGAAGGACTTACGCTGATGCATCTGCGTAATGTACCTACTTGCCCGGAAATTCTGGGAGAAGCGGCTTTGGCTAACGAACCGGATATCAAACAGGTATTTATCACGGGATTTACTGAGACAGAAACTGCCGATCGTAAACTGTATCTGATCCGTAAAAGAATAGAAAATAAAGTCAGAATGTCAGCCATTCCGGCGAAAGAGGATTTTTACATCGTTTCGCTCTCTACAAAAAGTATTATATATAAAGGTATGCTTTCGTCATTGCAGCTACGGAACTATTATCCCGACCTGACGAACAATTACTTCACCAGCGGGTTGGCTTTGGTGCATTCCCGTTTCAGTACTAACACTTTCCCGACATGGGGATTGGCACAACCTTTCCGCCTTCTGGCACACAATGGTGAAATCAATACGATTCGCGGCAACCGCGGGTGGATGGAAGCTCGCGAAAGTGTACTCTCCTCTCCCACTCTCGGGGATATCAAAGAGATCCGTCCGATTATACAGCCGGGCATGAGTGATAGCGCCTCATTGGACAACGTGCTGGAGTTTTTGGTAATGTCGGGATTGAGCCTGCCCCACGCAATGGCAATGCTTGTGCCGGAGTCTTTCAATGAGAAGAACCCTATCAGTGAAGATTTGAAGTCCTTTTATGAATATCATTCCATACTAATGGAACCTTGGGACGGACCGGCTGCCTTGTTATTCAGCGACGGACGCTTTGCCGGTGGTATGCTCGACCGTAACGGTCTGCGCCCCGCCCGTTACCTGATTACCAAAAATGATATGATGGTGGTTGCCTCAGAAGTCGGTGTAATGGATTTCGAACCGGGAGATATCAAAGAGAAAGGACGGCTGCAACCGGGTAAAATTCTACTGGTTGATACGGAAAAAGGCGAAATATTTTATGACGGTGAGCTGAAGAAACAACTGGCGGAAGCAAAACCGTACCGTATCTGGTTGTCTACAAACCGTATCGAACTGGATGAATTGAAAAGCGGACGCAAAATGCCTCATCATGTAGAGAATTACGACCGGATGCTCCGTACTTTCGGTTACTCAAAGGAGGATATCGAGAAACTGATTATACCCATGGCAAGTACCGGAGCCGAACCGATTCATTCAATGGGTAACGACACTCCGCTGGCTGTACTCTCGGACAAGCCGCAGTTGCTTTACAATTATTTCCGCCAGCAATTTGCCCAAGTGACAAATCCGCCAATTGACCCGCTACGCGAGGAATTGGTGATGTCATTGACGGAATATATCGGAGCAGTCGGTATGAATATTCTGACACCTAGTGAAAGCCATTGTAAAATGGTACGTCTGAATCACCCGATCCTAAGCAATACACAGCTGGATATCCTTTGCAATATCCGCTATAAAGGTTTTAAGACTGTCAAACTGTCGATGTTGTTTGAAGTAGCCAAAGGGAAAGCCGGATTACAGGAAGCACTGACCGAACTTTGCAAACAGGCGGAGGCCTCCGTAACAGAAGGAGTAAACTATATCGTCCTGACAGACCGGAATGTAGATGCCACTCATGCAGTGATTCCTTCACTTCTGGCAGTGAGTGCCGTTCATCATCATTTAATTTCTGTAGGGAAACGCGTACAGACAGCGCTGGTTGTGGAAAGCGGTGAAATACGTGAAGTGATGCACGCTGCATTATTGCTGGGATTCGGAGCAAGCGCCCTAAATCCATACATGGCTTTTGCTATTCTTGATAAGTTGGTAAAAAACAAAGATATCCAACTGGATTATGCCACGGCAGAGAAAAACTACATCAAGTCAATCTGCAAGGGACTTTTCAAGATTATGAGTAAAATGGGTATCTCTACGATCCGTTCTTACCGGGGAGCAAAAATCTTTGAAGCTATCGGTTTGAGTGAAGAACTGAGCAAAGCATATTTCGGAGGACTAGGTTCACCGATTGGAGGTATCCGATTGGAGGAGGTAGCTAGAGACGCCATTGCTTTCCATAATGAAGGATTTGCAGCAGAGGCAGGCGGATTATTACCGAATAAAGGTTTGTATTCTTTCCGTAAAGACGGAGAAAAACATGCCTGGAATCCTGAAACAATCAGTACATTACAGTTGGCCACCCGTTTGGGTAGTTACAAGAAATTTAAGGAATACACTCACTTGGTAGATGAAAAGGAAAAACCTATTTTCCTGCGCGATTTCTTAAATTTCCGTCGTAATCCGATTTCTATCGAACAGGTAGAACCGGTGGAAAGCATCTTACGCCGCTTCGTTACGGGTGCCATGTCTTTCGGCTCTATCAGCAAGGAAGCACATGAAGCAATAGCTATTGCCATGAATAGGATCCACGGACGCAGCAATACGGGTGAAGGGGGTGAAGATGCTGCCCGTTTCCAGCCGTTACCTGATGGAAATTCCATGCGAAGTGCTATTAAACAAGTAGCTTCCGGCCGGTTTGGCGTGACGACAGAATATTTGGTAAATGCAGATGAAATACAGATTAAAATTGCCCAAGGAGCCAAACCGGGCGAGGGCGGACAACTTCCCGGATTCAAAGTGAACGATGTGATTGCCAAAACACGTCACTCTATTCCGGGAATTTCGCTGATTTCTCCTCCTCCCCACCACGACATTTATTCTATCGAAGATTTGGCTCAACTGATTTTTGATTTGAAGAACATAAATCCACAAGCAAAAATCAGCGTGAAACTGGTAGCGGAAAGTGGCGTTGGAACAATTGCTGCCGGTGTGGCAAAAGCGAAAGCGGACTTGATTGTGATCTCCGGAGCGGAAGGCGGTACAGGGGCTTCGCCCGCTTCTTCTATCCGTTATGCAGGTATCTCTCCCGAACTGGGATTAAGCGAAACACAGCAGACATTAGTCTTGAACGGACTTCGCGGACAAGTAGTACTGCAAGCCGACGGCCAGTTAAAAACCGGACGAGATATTATCCTAATGGCATTAATGGGAGCCGAAGAATACGGTTTTGCCACTTCCGCCCTCATCGTACTAGGTTGCGTGATGATGCGGAAATGTCATCAAAATACTTGTCCGGTTGGAGTTGCCACCCAGAATGAGGAACTGCGCAAACGCTTCCATGGCCGTAGCGAATACCTAGTAAATTTCTTCACTTTCCTGGCACAGGAAGTCCGGGAATATCTGGCTGAAATGGGATTCACAAAAATGGACGACATCATCGGACGGACTGATTTGATTGAACGTAAATCGGGGACGGACGACCCGAATCCGAAGCACGCATTAATTGATTTCACAAGATTACTGACACGCATTGACAATAGTGCAGCTATCCGCCACGTCATTGACCAGGACCATGCTATTTCTACTGTAAAGGATGTGACGATTATTGATGCAGCTCAGGCGGCTATTGAACATGAGAAAGAGATTTCTCTGGAATATACGATAGCTAATACCGACCGTGCTATCGGCGCTATGCTTTCCGGCGTCATCGCCAAGAAGTATGGAGAAAGAGGATTACCGGAACATACGTTGAACGTGAAATTCAAAGGCTCGGCAGGTCAGTCATTCGGTGCATTCTTAGTACCGGGAGTTAATTTCAAACTGGAAGGCGAGGCTAACGATTATCTGGGAAAAGGGTTAAGCGGTGGTCGTATTGCCGTACTCCCTCCTATCCGTAGCAACTTCGAAGCTGAAAAGAATACGATTGCAGGCAATACGTTACTTTATGGAGCTACAAGTGGTGAAGTGTATATCAACGGACGTGTAGGTGAACGTTTTGCTGTACGTAATTCCGGTGCAGTAGCCGTAGTAGAAGGTGTAGGCGATCATTGTTGCGAATATATGACTGGAGGACGTGTGGTGGTTCTCGGACAGACAGGACGCAACTTCGCTGCCGGTATGAGTGGTGGGGTAGCGTATGTATGGAATAAGGAAGGAAACTTTGACTATTTCTGCAATATGGAAATGGTAGAACTTTCACTGATTGAAGAAGCCAGTTACCGAAAAGAATTACACGAACTGATTCGTCAACATTACTTATATACAGGTTCGAAACTGGCACGTACCATGCTTGATGACTGGAATCATTATGTCGATCAATTTATCCAGGTAGTGCCTATCGAGTACAAAAAAGTGCTACAGGAAGAGCAAATGAGAAAGTTACAACAAAAGATTGCAGATATGCAAAGAGACTATTAACCGACAACCGGCAGATGCCGGAGCCAGGTTTCCATGCGGGACTAAAATTAAACTTAAAACTTAAAGAAAATGGGAGATCCTAGAGCTTTTTTAAATATACCTCGACAGGAAGCGGGATACCGCCCTGTGAACGAACGAATCACTGATTACAGCCAGGTAGAACAAACATTGAATACAAACAGCCGCAAGTTACAGGCTTCTCGCTGTATGGACTGCGGCGTACCCTTCTGCCACTGGGCATGCCCGATAGGGAATAAACAACCGGAATGGCAGGACGCTTTATTCAAAGGGAAATGGAGAGAGGCATACGAAATCCTATCGTCCACCTGTGACTTTCCTGAATTTACGGGGCGTATTTGTCCAGCCCTTTGTGAGAAGTCTTGTGTACTAAAACTTTCATGTGACCAACCTGTGACGATTCGCGAAAACGAAGCGGCTATCGTTGAAGCAGCTTTTCGTGAAGGATATATACAAATACAGACCCCGGAAAGAAACGGAAAGAAAGTAGCGGTTATTGGTGCCGGTCCTGCCGGACTGGTCGTGGCCAATCAACTCAATCTAAAAGGATATTCAGTAACCTTATTTGATAAGAACGAAGCTCCCGGCGGATTGCTACGTTTCGGTATTCCCAATTTTAAACTGGATAAGAATGTGATTGACCGGCGCATGAATATCTTAACTGCGGAAGGAATCAAGTTTGAAATGGGAGTAGAAATTGACGTCAATCATTTACCGGAGGGATTCGACGCTTACTGCATCTGTACGGGAACACCGGCAGCACGCGATTTAAGTATTCCGGGACGGGATTTGAAAGGTATTTACTTTGCACTTGAAATGCTGGCCCAACAGAATAGGATTCTGGAAGGACAAACTTTCTCCAAAGATAAATTAGTGAATGCCAAGGGCAAAAAGGTACTTGTCATTGGTGGTGGAGATACGGGGTCGGATTGCATCGGAACTAGTGTGCGCCAAGGAGCAACCAGCGTAACGCAGATTGAGATCATGCCCCAGCCACCCGTGGGACATAACCCGTCTACCCCCTGGCCGCAGTGGCCGGTAGTCCTCAAGACTACTTCCAGCCATGAAGAAGGTTGCATACGCCGCTGGTGCCTCACTTCCAATCAATTCCTAGGAAAAAATGGGAACGTAACAGGTGTGGAAGTGGAAGAAGTAGAATGGATTCCGGCAACAGACGGAGGACGTCCGACACTGAAACCTACCGGAAAAAAAGAGGTGATCGAGGCAGATATGGTATTGCTGGCCATGGGATTCTTAAAACCGGAACAACCGAATCTTGCCGATAATGTATTTCTTGCTGGAGATGCTGCTACCGGAGCCAGTCTGGTGGTACGCGCCATGGCAGGAGGACGAAAGACGGCTGCGGAAATAGATACTTATTTAACAACTAAAAATTAAAGTTATGTGTGGAATAGCAGGTATACTCAATATAAAAGCTCAAACCAAGGAGCTAAGAGATAAAGCATTGAAAATGGCTCAGAAAATCCGTCACCGCGGACCGGACTGGAGTGGTATCTATGTAGGTGGAAGTGCGATTTTGGCACACGAACGCCTTTCAATTGTCGACCCGCAAAGTGGAGGGCAGCCTTTGTACTCTCCCGACCGGAAACAAGTACTTGCCGTAAACGGTGAAATCTATAACCACCGGGAAATCCGTACCCGATATGCCGGAAAATATGATTTTCAGACGGGAAGTGATTGTGAAGTTATTCTTGCCCTTTACAAAGACAAAGGCATTCACTTTTTGGAAGATATCAGCGGAATCTTTGCATTCGTTCTCTACGATGAAGAAAAAGATGAATTTCTGATTGCCCGTGACCCAATTGGCGTCATACCTTTATATATAGGCAGGGACAAAGACGGGAAAATATATTTCGGCAGCGAGCTGAAAGCTCTTGAAGGATTTTGCGATGAGTATGAATTATTCCTTCCGGGACATTACTATTACAGCAAGGAAGGGCAAATGAAACGTTGGTACGCACGCGACTGGACGGAATATGAAACTGTAAAAGACAACGATGCGAAAGCCGGCGATGTGAAAGAAGCATTAGAAGATGCCGTTCATCGCCAATTAATGAGTGATGTGCCTTACGGAGTACTTCTTTCCGGTGGCTTGGATAGTTCTGTTATCTCCGCCATTGCCAAGAAATATGCGGCCAAACGTATAGAAACAGACGGAGCAAGCGATGCATGGTGGCCTCAACTTCACTCCTTTGCTATCGGTCTGAAAGGTGCACCCGACTTGATAAAAGCACGTGAGGTTGCCGAATATATCGGTACCGTACACCACGAAATAAACTACACCGTGCAGGAAGGACTAGATGCGATCCGTGATGTTATCTATTTTATCGAAACGTATGATGTAACTACCGTACGGGCTTCCACTCCTATGTATCTATTGGCACGTGTCATTAAATCCATGGGAATCAAAATGGTGCTGAGCGGAGAAGGTGCCGACGAAGTTTTCGGAGGATACCTTTATTTCCATAAGGCTCCCACCCCACAAGCATTTCATGAAGAAACAGTACGTAAACTTTCTAAATTACACATGTATGACTGTCTTCGTGCTAATAAAAGTTTGTCAGCTTGGGGCGTAGAGGGACGTGTACCATTCTTAGACAAAGAGTTTCTTGATGTCGCAATGACGTTGAATCCGAAAGCCAAAATGTGTCCCGGAAAAAACATTGAAAAGAGAATCGTACGCGAAGCCTTTGCCGATATGCTACCGGAAAGCGTGGCATGGAGACAGAAAGAGCAGTTCAGTGACGGTGTAGGGTATTCCTGGATTGATACGTTAAAAGAAATAACCACTGCTGCCGTAAGTGATGAACAAATGGAAAACGCGGCCGGGCGCTTCCCTATCAATACCCCACAAAATAAAGAAGAATATTATTACCGCAGTATCTTTGAAGAACATTTCCCCAGCGAAAGTGCAGCACGCAGTGTACCCAGTGTTCCCAGCGTAGCCTGCTCTACAGCAGAAGCGCTGGCATGGGATATCGCCTTCAAGAACCTGAATGAACCGAGCGGACGCGCAGTAAAAGGAATACATGAAGAAGCCTATACTTAACTGACGACAGAAAGAATCACAGAATCGGTTATTTCTGTTACTTTCTTGTAGTATTTCTATTCTAAATCCCAAGGATTAACGCAGATTAGCATATAATTGACTAATTTGCGTTTTCTTTTTTATAATTTTGAAGCCAAACCCAATTAAACCTATATAAACCCTTTAAAAGATAAAACGAATGAATTTAAAAAAAATGATGATAGGTTCCGCCCTTTTAATGGCTGCATGTTGTATGCAGGCGCAGACAAAAGCAATTGCTCACCGCGGTTTCTGGAAAACCCCGGGATCATCACAAAACAGTATTACATCACTTCTAAAAGCAGACTCTATCGGTTGTTATGGTTCAGAATTTGATGTTTGGCTTACTAAAGACAGCAAGTTAGTAGTCAATCATGATCCTGTGTACAAAATGAGACCTATGGAGTATTCTAAAGGAGACGCGCTCACTGGGTTGAAATTATCAAATGGAGAAAACCTCCCAAGTCTGGAGCAGTACTTAAAAGTCGGAAAAGAACATAATACTAAACTGATACTTGAACTGAAAGCACTTAACAGCAAAAAGCGCGAAACCAAAGCCGTTCAGGAAATTCTGGCTACGGTGAAAAAAATGGGATTAGAGAGCCGCATGGAATATATCACTTTCTCATTGCATGCCATGAAAGAGTTTATCCGCCTGGCACCTGCCGGCACTCCGATATTCTATCTGAACGGTGAATTATCTCCGAAAGAATTAAAAGAACTCGGGGCTACGGGTCTTGACTATCACATGGGAGTGATTAAAAAACATCCCGAATGGATTAAAGAAGCTCATGACCTTGGTCTGAAAGTCAATGTGTGGACAGTGGACGAAGCCGAAGAAATGAAGTGGTTAATTGAACAGAAAGTAGATTTCATTACGACCAATGAGCCGGTTGTCTTGTTGGAAGAACTAAAAAAGAATAAATAAAACATACACATTCAATACTCTATCCTTCAACATTAATGAAACAGCCCGTTCCTTTAAAAGGAAGGGCTGTTTCTCGGTGTCAAACGTATGGTTTCTTTTAAAGAAAAATGCAAACATATAAGAACTTAATTATCAATACACTACATTTTTCGTTATTTTTAATTGAGGAAGAAATTGATATTTCTATGCATACTTATAAAAGATTACAGTCCGATCACTTGAAATCATCTAATACATCTTTCAGTTCTTCCACTGTCAACTCCCCAACTTGTCTCCAGAGTTCATTTCTCTTATGTAATAAAAGAAAAGCCGGAATAGTATCTATGTTATGCGCATCGGCTATTGCCTTATCTTCTCCAACATTTACTCGTACTAATTCGATTGTCCTCTTCTCATAAGTACGGAGTACCGGCCCTATCCATTCGTAATGAGGCGACCAGTCCGCATAAAATACAACCAATACCAAATGATTGGCTCGTACTGCTGTTTCTAATTGTTTCTCTATATTCATATCTCTACATTTTTATATTAATATAGTGCTAGAACAATGAATACGGGAAAAGGTTCTTCAGAGTATCCGGCAAGCAATATGATAGTGAAATAAAGCTATCCGCTTTCATTTCGTCAAAACAAGAAGGAGTTTTTTTCCTATTCTTATGACTAAATTTAAAGATTATCAAGGCTAATTATTCTTTATATATTATGAAAGTATATGCAAAACAATTCACCTAAATAACAGTTTATCAATATACATATATATATAATTTCAGATTATAACCAAACATAGCTATATACGAAACAATTGAAAGTTTACATAAAATAAATAGAGATTAGATATATATTTCAACAAAACATAAAGCAAAAAGTCATACCTTTGTGTTGTAATAAAACAAAAGGATACAACAATCAGCAAATACAAGTCAAAATGACAAAAAAGATTAAGTTCACTAAAATGCATGGAGCAGGAAATGACTACATATATGTAGACACTACCAACTATCCGATAGCAGCTCCTGAAAAGAAAGCAATCGAATGGAGCAAGTTCCATACAGGAATTGGGAGTGACGGACTTATATTGATCGGAAACTCTGATAAGGCTGATTTCAGTATGCGTATTTTCAATGCAGACGGTTCGGAAGCGATGATGTGTGGTAATGGAAGCCGTTGTGTAGGTAAATATGTATATGAATATGGCTTGACTGATAAAACAGAAATCACTCTGGACACACTGTCGGGAATTAAAATTCTGAAACTTCATGTAGAAGGAAAAACAGTTACAGCAGTCACAGTAGATATGGGCAGTCCATTAGAAACAGGAGAAGTTCATTTTGAGGATAAATATCCTTTCCGATCAACCAGAGTATCAATGGGAAATCCTCATCTGGTTACTTTCGTGGATGATATTACCCAGATTAATTTGCCGGAAATCGGCCCTGAATTGGAGAATCATCATCTTTTCCCCGACAGAACCAATGTAGAGTTTGCACAAATTGTCTGCAAAGATACTATACGGATGAGAGTATGGGAAAGAGGTTCGGGAATTACTCAAGCCTGTGGGACAGGTGCTTGTGCTACCGCAGTAGCAGCCTTCATCAACGAGCTTACAGGAAGAAAAAGCGATATAATAATGGACGGTGGTACAGTCACCATTGAATGGGATGAAGCCTCGGGCCATATATTAATGACGGGACCGGCAACTAAAGTTTTTGACGGAGAATTTGAAGAAATCGAGGGTTGAGGGGTTGAAAATGAAGAATTAATAATAATAATTGATAGAAACTTAAAACAATAACCACATGGCATTAGTAAACGAACACTTTTTAAAATTACCGGGAAGCTATTTATTCTCGGATATAGCAAAAAAGATAAATACTTTTAGGATAACGCATCCCAAGCAGGACATCATCCGGCTAGGTATCGGCGATGTTACTCAGCCACTTCCCAAGGCTTGTATCGAAGCAATGCACAAAGCAGTAGAAGAACTAGCCGATAAGGATACATTCCGCGGATATGGTCCTGAACAGGGATATGATTTTCTAATTGAAGCAATTATAAAAAATGACTTTGCTCCGCGCGGTATTCATTTCTCCGCTTCAGAGATATTCATCAGCGACGGAGCAAAAAGCGATACTGGAAATATCGGAGATATTCTCCGTCATGACAACAGTGTCGGCGTCACAGACCCTATTTATCCGGTTTATATAGACAGTAACGTCATGTGCGGACGTGCCGGAGTATTAGAGGAAGAAACAGGTAAGTGGAGTAATGTAACTTATATGCCTTGCACAAGTGAAAATAACTTCATACCCGAAATTCCGGACAAACGGATAGATATTGTCTATCTCTGCTATCCGAATAACCCGACTGGCACTACACTGACAAAACCGGAATTGAAGAAATGGGTAGATTACGCTTTGGCAAATGACACGTTGCTCCTGTTCGACGCTGCTTATGAGGCATATATTCAGGATGCGGATGTCCCCCACTCTATTTATGAAATCAAGGGAGCCAAGAAGTGCGCCATTGAGTTCCGTAGTTTTTCGAAGACGGCAGGATTCACCGGAGTGCGTTGCGGATACACTGTAGTCCCCAAAGAACTTACCGCCGCAACACTCGAAGGAGACAGAATCCCACTCAACAGACTGTGGAACCGCCGCCAATGTACTAAGTTCAACGGCACTTCCTATATCACTCAACGGGCGGCAGAAGCAGTTTACAGCGCAGAAGGAAAGGAACAGATTAAAGAAACGATTAACTATTATATGACCAATGCAGGAATCATGAAGGAAGGACTGGAAGCTAGCGGATTGAAAGTTTACGGAGGAGTCAACGCTCCCTATTTATGGGTGAAAACCCCGAATGGCCTTTCTTCATGGCGGTTCTTTGAGCAGATGTTGTATGAGGCCAACGTAGTCGGAACTCCCGGTGTAGGTTTTGGCCCCAGCGGCGAAGGCTATATCCGTCTGACGGCATTCGGTGAACGTAACGACTGCATTGAAGCCATGAGAAGAATAAAGAACTGGCTTTGAGCAGACATAGAATGGTTCTCTTATTATGATGTAAGAGGTGGCAGCAGGTATGGGATTCATCATCTTCAAAGTGCTCGACAAAGTCCACGGACTCCGCGTTCCGGCACGAGTTGAAGAAGAAAGGCTGGATATCTACGAACACGGAGAATCAGCATACAACTAACCATATAAGAGAACGTAATTATTTACTCTAACATATTTAACAACAAATCAAATTAGGTATTATGTCAAAACTAAGATTCAGAGTAGTAGAGACTGCTTTCAAGAAGAAAGCGGTTGAGGTAGCAGCTCCTGTTGAACGTCCGTCGGAATATTTCGCCAAGTATGTGTTCAACAAGGAAAAGATGTTTAAATACCTTCCCAGCAAAGTGTATAATGCACTGATTGATGCTATTGATAATGGTGCTCCGCTAGACCGTAGCATTGCTGACGAAGTAGCTGCCGGCATGAAAAAATGGGCTATCGAAATGGGTGTCACTCATTATACCCACTGGTTTGCACCCCTGACCGAAGGTACGGCAGAAAAACATGATGCTTTTGTTGAACATGACGGTAAAGGTGGCATGATGGAAGAATTTACGGGCAAATTACTTGTTCAGCAAGAGCCGGATGCTTCCTCTTTCCCGAATGGAGGTATCCGTAATACTTTTGAAGCCCGTGGATATAGTGCCTGGGACCCTTCATCTCCTGCATTCATTGTAGATGATACTCTTTGTATCCCGACTGTGTTTATTGCATACACCGGCGAGGCCCTTGACTATAAAGCTCCATTATTGAAAGCATTACGTGCAGTAGACAAAGCAGCCGTAGACGTCTGCCATTATTTCAATCCGGAAGTGAAAAAAGTGGTTGCCTACCTTGGCTGGGAACAAGAATATTTTTTAGTTGATGAAGGTTTATATGCTGCCCGCCCTGACTTATTAATGACAGGACGTACCTTAATGGGACATGACAGTGCTAAAAACCAGCAGTTGGAAGACCACTACTTCGGTGCTATCCCCACCCGTGTAGCTGCTTTTATGAAAGAGCTCGAAATTGAAGCTCTGAAATTGGGTATTCCCGTAAAGACCCGTCACAACGAGGTTGCTCCTAATCAGTTCGAGTTAGCTCCGATATTCGAAGAATGTAACCTGGCAAATGACCATAACTTATTGATTATGTCATTGATGCGCAAGGTAAGCCGTCGACACGGTTTCCGTGTATTGCTTCATGAAAAACCATTTAAAGGTGTCAACGGTTCCGGTAAACACGACAACTGGTCCATCACCACAGATGACGGCATCAACCTTCTTGAGCCGGGCAAAACACCGCACGAGAACATTCAGTTCCTGCTCGTATTAAGCTGCGTTCTGAAAGCCGTTGATGTTCACGCAGATCTGCTTCGTGAGTCCGCAGCCGATCCGGGAAACGATCACAGACTGGGAGCTAACGAGGCGCCGCCAGCTATTATTTCTGTATTCCTTGGAGAGCAGCTTGAGGATGTTCTGGAACAGCTGGTCAGCACAGGAACAGCAACTCACAGTAAAAAGGGAAGTAAGCTGGAAACAGGTGTTAAGACTCTGCCTGATTTCATGAAGGATGCTACAGACCGTAACCGTACATCACCATTTGCATTTACCGGAAATAAATTTGAATTCCGTATGCTTGGTTCTTCTGCATCTGTTGCAAGTCCGAATGTTGTATTAAATACAGCAGTTGCTGAGGCTCTGGCACAGTTCTACAAAGAATTGGAAGGAACAGCACCGGAAGATATGGAAAAAGCAGTGCATGAATTAATCAAACGTGCAATCAGAAAACATAAAAAAGTAATCTTCAATGGAAATGGTTATACGGACGAATGGATTAAAGAAGCAGAGGAGAGAGGACTTTACAATCTGGTTTCTACTCCGGATGCACTTCCACAGTTTATCGCTGATAAAAACATTGAATTATTTACAAAACATAGTGTATTTACAAAAGAAGAAATTTATTCTCGTTATGAAATTTTACTTGAGAACTATGTAAAGACTATCAATATTGAATCTAAGACTTTACAGGAAATGCTGACAAAAGATTTTATTCCGGCAGTTAACGGATATGCAGCAGAAGTTGCAGTCAATGCAAATGAAAAGAAAGCATTAATTGAGGGTCTGTCAACAACAGCCGAAGAATCTCTTGTAAAAGAATTAACAGAAGCTTCTAATATCTTATCTGCAAAAGTAGCAGAATTAAAAGTTGTAACAGAAAAAGCAGATGCGGCAGCAGAAGAAGATATGCAGAAAGCAGCAGAATCTTTCCATAAAGATGTATTAACTTTAATGGATGAAATGAAAGATGTTGCAAATTCAGCTGAGGAAAAGATTCCAGACGAAGAACTGCCTTATCCAACTTATGACCAGATGTTATTTTATGTTTAAGGAGAGGGAGTCATGGAATTCTTACCAGAATGTGAAATAAAAGAAGAATGTGGTGTATTTGGAATTTTTAATCCGGATGGCGGGGATGTTGCCCCATCTATCTACTATGGACTGAGTTCACTTCAGCATAGAGGTCAGGAATCCTGTGGTATTGCAGTCTGTGATACCATGGGACCAAAAGGCAACATGAATGCACATAAGGGTATGGGACTTGTGAATGAAGTATTTAAAGAAGAAACTTTAAATAATCTTCACGGAAATCTTGGAGTCGGTCATGTGCGTTACTCCACAACCGGAGCTGCAAATATTAATAATGCACAGCCTCTGGTATTGAATTATATTAAGGGAACACTTGCGCTGGCTCACAATGGAAATCTGGTAAATACAGCAGAGCTTCGCTCAGAGTTGGAACGAACCGGTGCAATTTTCCATACAACAACTGATTCAGAGCTCATAGCCTATTTCATTGCAAGAGAAAGGGTAAATGCCCACAATGTAGAAGAAGCAATTCTTCATACAGCAAAAAAAATCCGTGGTGCTTA
>OGNW01001355.1_pt1 | contig 13817 bp, 17 predicted proteins | sample 1573591 | NCBI WGS metagenome assembly OGNW01 (sample SAMEA2581894, study PRJEB24529) | metagenome | biome: Human gut stool | place: China | collected 2011
ATAAAGTGACTCTATAGTCTACATTGAAGGTGGCAAGGGAGGAAAGACTTATGGATAAGAGTAAGAAGACATTAAAAATGTTAGGAATTTGTATTATTGGAATTTTAATTGTGGTGGTAATTAATATGTTAAAAGGGCCAAAAGATCCATTTAAAAATCTTCAAGGGGGTAAGGTATTATATCAACATATTGAAGAAAAGAATCTTTTAAATAATCCTCAAAGTGATTCATATTTTGTTTATTTTTATGAAGTAGGAAATAAGAAATGTGAAAAAGCAAATGAGGATCTTAAAAAGGAAATGACAATCATATCTAATGTTTATTATTTCAATATTGAAGATACTACATTAAAAAGAGGAAAAGATTTTGATTATAAAAATGTGACAGACTATGAAGATATTACAATAAAACAAGTCCCAATGATGATTCATGTAGAAGACAAAAAAATTGATCATGTTTATTACAAAGCAAGTGATATTAAAAAAGCATTAGAATAGTAGGTGAAAGTTATGTTGAAGTTTGCATTAGAAATGTTGTGGACAGAAAGAAAAAAAGCATATGGTTTAATTGTTTCTATTGTCACAACACTCAGTATTTGTTTGTTATTTTTACATTTTATTGTAAATCCTTATCTTGCTAAAAAGGTGACATATGATGATATTCTTGATTTTAGTGAACCTTATTGCATTATGTTGATGGGATTGTTTATTTTAATGGTTTGTGTTTCATTGATTTGTTATTCATGTAACTATTATATGAAACTTCATGCTAGAGAAATAGGAATGCTTAAAATGGCAGGATTTAATCAGGGTAAAGTAGTGCTTTATCAATTGATTCAAATGATTATGCTCATGGTTGTTTCAGTAATAATCACCTGTTGTTTGTCATTAGTGACAACACCCATCTTTTTAACGATTGTTTATCGTTATTGTCACATTTATCAAAGTGTTTTCTATTTTAACTTTAAGTTGTTTAAGATGTTAGGAATTTTAGTTGTTTGTATTTTAGTTGTTTTAATTGCTATGCAAATCAATTACATCAACAATAATTCATTATCATCACTTATTAAAGATAAATATATTACAACACAAAAAGAAGATCATCGTGTCTTTATTATTCCTGATTATATTTATATCTTAGGTTATTTCTTAGGACTTTATGCGATGTATGTAGGAGAAGAGTTAGATGCTGGGTTTGCGATTGCTTCTTGTATTGGGGCTATTAGTGCTTATGGTTTGTTCTATTATTTTATACCTCATACTTTAAATGAAATGGTTGATTCATTGAATCTAAAAGGCGAAGATACGATTGTTTTAGGTGATTTGGCTCTATTTATGCAACAAAGCAAACTATTAATTGTCTTTATTATGTTAGCTGTAATTTTAATACCAACATTTATTTTCTCATCAATTCATATGAAGATGTTGCATATTGCCTTACACATAGGAGCTGTTTTAATTAATTTTGTTTTATGTTTAAGTGTTGTTAGTCGTTTTGATATTGATGCTTTAGAAAAGAAAGAACATTTTAAAAACTTATGTAAGATAGGACTTACAAATAAAGAAGTTAAGAAGATTTCTTATAAAGAAGGAAATGGCTTTTACTTTGTTTTATGGATCTTTGCTGGTATTTATATTTTAAGTATTGCGTGTACGTTTTTAATTCGTGCATCGATTGATTTAGGACTTGTTGGTATTGTTTTACTTGAATTTATTGTTCCTTATGGAATGGCTGAGTTCATTGTTTATTTAAAGAAAAGAGGTCAAAATTATGAGTTACATGGAAATTAGAAATTTAAAGAAAGTTTATAATCCTTATGGTGTTCATCCTAAGGTGGCTTTAAATGGGTTAGACTTTAAAGTAGAAAAAGGTGATTTTATTTGTATTATGGGAGCCTCTGGTTCAGGAAAAACAACACTTGTTAATATCTTGTCAACGATTGATGAAGCAACTCATGGACAAATTTTTCTTAATCAAAAAGATTTACTTTTATTATCGGAAAAAGAGAAAGCAAATCTAAGAAAAGAAGAAATTGGATTTATTTTTCAAAATTATAATCTTATTGAATCATTAACAATCAAAAATAATATTTTATTTTCATTAAGACTTAATAAAGTAGATCAACAAACACAATTAGAAAAATTAAACGAACTTACAAAAATGTTAAATATCGAAGAAATCATTGATAAATATCCTTCCCAATGTTCAGGAGGACAACAACAAAGAGCAGCAATTGCGAGAGCGTTGATTAATGAGCCAAAGATCATCTTTGCTGATGAACCAACAGGAAATCTTGATAGCTTAAATGCTAGGGAGCTGATGGAATATCTAGTTAAAATCAATGAAGAAAAACACACAACGATTATTATGGTTACTCATGATAGTTTTGTGGCTTCTTATTCAAAGAAAGTTTATTATATGAAAGATGGTCAGTTAGATTTATCAATTGATCGTCTTAATAAAACACAAGATGATTATTATAAAGAAATTGTTAAAGTAACAACACAAATGCATTTATAGAAAACAGGAGCAATCCTGTTTTTTTGGACTAAACGTCCATTGAAATAGTAAAAAGAGAAAGATAAAATAAGTATAAGAAATGAGACATTTGTGAGACAAATTTGAGACAAACTTGGGACAAATATTGAGTTCATACATGTTATAATCTACTTGTAATAAATCTAGATATGTTACTTTAAAAGAAAGTAGGTAATGTGTATGGAACCTCTAAATAAGTTAACAGCTGATGGTGCTTGTCGAACAGTATTCAGTAATGATGTCAGTTTTGCATCTTTTTATAATGCAGCTATATTTGAAGGGAAACAAATCATTCATCCTGATAGATTGGTACGTTATGAAAATGATATTTCTTTTATTATCAATGATTCGAAAAGAGCAGAAGATAAAAAAAGAAGAAGGGATATTGTCGTTAAAAGTGATATTAATGGAATCTACTGTATACTAGGAATAGAGCATCAAAGTAGTATTGATGAAACGATGGTTATTCGTTGTGGAATCTATGAAATGTTGGAATATTTAAAACAGTTAGAAAATAAAGAGTATAAAAGATTAGTTCCTCAAATAATAGTAGTACTTTATACAGGACCAAAGAAATGGAATGCTCCTTTAAAACTCAGTGATTATTTTGAAATACCCGAAGAATTAAAGAAATACTTTAATGATTGGAAAATCATTCTTGTAGATGTTAAAGAAATGGATACAAGTAAGATCAAAGATGAACAAACACGCTATTTTATAGAAGCCATTCAAGCAATGTATAAGGGAGACTATATAAAATTACATCAAAAAAGAAAGATGAATACCAATAATTTGATTTATGTGGCGATAATTACAGGAAGTTTGGATATGATTAAAGATATTGTAGAAGGAGATGAGATGGATATGTGCGAAGGAATGGAAAGAATGGCAGAAGGATTTAGAAGTGAAGGACGTGAAGAAGGTATTCTTGTTGGAAGAGTTGAAGGTAAATTAGAAGAAAAACAAAATACTTTATTAATGCAATTAAGATGTAAGTTAGGAGATTTATCAAAAGAAACAGAAAATACGATAAGAAGTAGTACGATGGAAAAACTAAATAAGCTTACAGTATCTATTTTTGATATACAAAGTGAAAATGATGTTTTAAAGTTAATTCATTAAACAAAAAAAAGAAATCATGAAAAGCAATGATTTCTTTTTAAATATTATTTTAAAGGAACTAATAATTGAATTGATTTTTGTAAATTATGTACATCAATAGGAAGATGTGTGCCTTCTTCACCATCTATATCCATTGTAAGATCTTGATCACAAGTAATGTGAATATGTTGTCCTTGAATATAATGGATAAAAGGACTCTTATCGTGTTTACCAAAACGATAATCTTTAATGAGTGCAATTAAATCTGTGATTGAACATCTTTTTACAATCACTAAATCTAATTTACCATCATTGATATCTGCAAAAGGAATAATACCATCGAAACCACCAACACGATTAGTGTTTGTAATTGCAAACATATAAGCATCTTCTTCAAAAGATTCATTATCTACAGTTACATTTAAATGAAGATTTGTTGATAATTGTTGAGGAAGTTGTGTCATTCCTTTAAAATAATAAGCTAAAGGACCAAATTTTTTCTTTTCTTCTTTTGATACAACAAACGAAATATCAGAAAACATACCAGCAGCAGCCACATTAATAAAATATTGATTATTAATTTTTCCTACATCACTAGAAATAACATTGAAATTTTTAATCATTTCCACAATACCATTTACTGAACTTGGAATATTTAAATAATTAGCAAAATCATTAACGGTACCTGCTGCTAAAATACATAAAGGAATTTTTTTATGACTATCAACCATTCCAGAAATAACTTCATTTAAAGTACCATCACCACCAACAGACATGATAAAATCATATTGATTTTCATCACAGTCTTTTGCTTTATAATAGGCATCATCTTTTTTTTCTGTATAAAATATTTCAAAATGTTCTACAATGTTTTGTAATGTTAATTGACCAATAATACGATCTAGTTTATTTTGAATAATATGTTTTCCAGATGATGGATTTATAATAATAAGACAACGTTTCATGTTATTACCTCACTTAAATATACTATATACATTTTAAAACAATTAAAAAAGATATACAATCATTGTTTCAATGATTATAATAAAATAGAATAAGCAAAGGAGTTTATTATGGCAAAATTTTATGCAGTAAAAGAAGGAAAAAAACCAGGAATTTATATGTCATGGGATGAATGTAAAGAACAAGTTAATGGTTATTCAGGAGCAGTTTATAAATCTTTTACAAGTGAAGATGAAGCAAAAGCATTTATTGGTAAAGAAGTAAAAAAAGTAAGTGATGATTTAACTTTACTTGCTTATGTTGATGGTAGTTATAATATTAAAACAAAAGAATATGGCTATGGTTGTGTTTTAATTGAAGGGCAACAAGTTATTCAACAATTATTAGGTAAAGGGAATATTCCTGAGTATTCTTCAATGCGTAATGTTTCAGGAGAAATTCTTGGGTGTATGAATGCTATTCAATATGCGATTGATCATCATTATCCTTCTATATGTATTTACTATGATTATGAAGGTATTGAAAAATGGGCGACAGGTTTATGGAAAGCAAATAAGGAACAAACTCAAAATTATGTTAAAACAATCAATGATATGAAAAAGAAGATAGATATTTATTTTCAAAAGGTTTTAGCACATAGTGGGGATTATTATAATGAAGTTGCTGATGGACTGGCTAAGAAAGCAGTGGGTATAAAAAAATAAAGCTTGAAAATTAAGCTTTATTTTTTTTAGCAATAATATTAATAATAATATAAACAACTAGAACAATAGCAAAAATCCATAAGAAATCGCTTTTGATATATTGAGCATCACCAGACCAACATCCAAACCATTCTCCACATTTTTTAACAAGAATAGCAAGTGCATAAGATAATGTACCACATCCAATAACACTTAATAAGACTTTCACAATTTTATTAAGAATCTCTTTAAATAAAATAATAGAGATAAAACATACAGCTGTAACAAATACATTAATAACAAAATGCATATAATTTCCTCCTTTAGATACCTTAATAAAATAGCATAAAATCAAGGTAAATGCAATAAAACGTGAACTAATAGATAAATTATGATAAAATATTTTTGGAGGATTTTAATTATGAAATTACTAACAGTATGTATCCCTTGTTATAACTCAATTATGGAAATGCATAAAGCAATTAACTCATGTCTTTTAATGAAAGATGAGGTAGAAGTTTTAATTGTTGATCGTCATTCACATGATGAAACTTTACAAGTTGCTAGAGAATATGAAGAAGCTTATCCAGATACCGTTAAAGTTATTACAACTAAAGAAGATGTTCCTTTTTTAAAAACAGCTTTAAAATATAGCGAAGGACTTTATTTTAAGATACTTCAATGCTTTGATTATTTAGATCAACCATCACTTGTAAGTGTTGTAGAAACAATTCGTGATTTTATTCGTATTCAAGCAAATTTAGATGTATTACTTACAGATTATAAATATGTAGTTCCTCAAAAAAAAGAAAAAAGAGTTTCATATAAAAATATTTTTCCAACAGAAACTATTTTTGAATGGCATAATATAAAAGCATTTCATAAGCATTTTCAAATAGATTTAGGATCAGTTATTATTAAAACAAGTACTCTAAGAAAAATAAAAACGGATGAAGAAAATATTTTTTATAATGAGTTAACCGTTTATGGAATAATTCCTTATATTAAATCAATGTATTATTTAAATGTACCATTTCATTGTTATGGATCACATCGAAAAATTCATATTTCTAAATCAAATAGCTATATAGATTTAATGAAAAGTTTATGGGATTTATATGATGTTTATTCATTAAAGAGTAGAAGACAAAGAACTTATGTTATTGAATATTTATCAAAGGTCTATGTGCTTACTGTTTATTTATTATTAAAATCAAATCAAAAGGAACAAATTGAATTATTAAATGCATATTTAGGATTTAATGATCCTAAATTATACAAAGCACTTACAAAACGTGTTTATGGATTTTTATTAAGTAGTAATAATCAAAAATTATATGATATGTTAATTAAAATATTTGAAAAAGTATATCAATTAGAAATAGAGGAATAGAATGAAGAAGAAATTATTATTTGTTATACCCTTAAGTTTATTTGTTTTAGATTATTTATTGATTTATTTTCAAATCATCCAACCATTAGATTGGATGATTTATCATTTAGTACAAAATTTAAGATGTGATTTTATGACATCCTTTTTTAAACTTTGTTCAACATTAGGAAGTACATGGTTTTATGTTTTATTAGTTGTAGTATTAATGTTTTTAAAAGATAAAAAAGAACTTTTGATAGGTATCCATTTACTAATAGGACAAGGAATAAATAGACTTATTAAATATATTATTAAAAGGCCAAGACCTCCTCAAAGATTACATTTAGTAAAAGAAACGAATTATAGTTTTCCTAGTGGACATAGTATGTCAGCAATGATTGGTTATGGATTATTGATTATAGAAGTTTATCAAAGTTCTTTAAAATATAAAAAACTTATCATGACATTATTAGCAATAATGATTTTATTAATAGGTTTAAGTAGAATTTATCTAGGTGTACATTATTTTTCTGATGTTATAGGTGGCTTTTTGCTGTCTTTAAGCTATTTATTATTTATTTATTATAATACCTCACTTTATACATAGAATGTGTAAAGGAGGTTTTTTTATTGGATATTGATATCATTAGTGGTTTATATCATTATGGTTTGACCATTATAAAATATGAACAAGATTATTGTTTAGTAGATTTAAAGACTCAAGAAGTTTATGAAAAAATGAGTATTTATTATATAAGAAGATTATTAAGAAGTTGGAATAAGCATCGTAAAAATATAGAGAGTGTGATATAATGGAAAAAAGTTTGAGGTGGTTTAAAATGAGGACAGTAAAGAATTATGTAGGAATTATTTTGTGTGCGTGTGTTATTATTTTTATTTATAAAACATTTGATATTTCATTATTTTCCAATATTTTATCAGCTTTTATTCCTTTGATTGTAGGAGCAATACTTGCTTATTTTTTACAACCATTGGTTTATAAATTTGAAATGTTTTTAGATTCTTTTCAAAATAAAAAGCTTATTAAATATAGTCATACAATTTCTTCTATTTTTGTTTTTGTTGTCTTTGTTTTAATTATTGTTGTTTTAATGATTGCAATCATTCCAGCACTTGTCAATTATGTTGTCAATATTGCGGATAATTTAACCTTGTATATTAAAAACTTTGAAAAAACATTGGAAACTTATTTAGGAAGTAATCTTGCCAGTGAAGTTATCATTAAGATAGATGAAATGGTTGTTAAATATGTTAATTCAATTGAAGCTATTGATCCTATTGCGACACTTGGGACTCTCTTTAAAGCAGGAAGTACGATTATTACAGCTGTTTTAGGTTTGATTTTTACACCTTATGTTTTAATTGAAGCAAAAAAGCTTGTAGGTATCTTTGATCGTTTATGTTCACTTTTTATGTCAAAAGAAAAAATAGAACTTATTCATGATTATGCAGTACGCTCACATCGAATCTTTGGACAATTTATTTATGGTAAATTCTTAGATTCGTTAATTATTGGAATTATCGCATTTATTGGACTCGCTATTTTAAAAGTAAAATTCTTCCCAATTCTTGCTGTCTTTATTTTGATTACGAATATGATTCCTTATTTTGGACCATTTATCGGTGGGTTTCCTGCTGTTCTTGTAGCCTTGATGACAGGAGATTTATTCCATGCTTTAGCGGTCTTAGTTTTTGTCTTTGCTTTACAACAATTTGATGGTTTATTCTTAGGACCAAAGATTCTAGGAGATGTTGTTGGTATTTCACCATTTTGGGTTTTACTTTCTATTACCGTCTTTGGACATTTCTTTGGCTTTATTGGAATGTTCCTTGGAGTACCAATGATTTGTGTCATTCGTATGCTTTTTAATGATATCATTGACTTTCGTAATAAAATGAAAGAATTAGATACATAGGTTGTATTTTAAATAAATATTTGTTAGGATAATAGAGGCTTTGTCCTCGTAGCATAGCTGGATAATGCAATCGCCTCCTAAGCGTAGAGCAGTATCTAGCCTAAATGAGCTATAACGGGCAGAAAAAAGATGTGGCGCTTTAGCTCAGCTGGATAGAGCATACGCCTCCTAAGCGTAAGGTCATGGGTTCAAATCCCATAAGTGCCGCCATTTTTATTGGTTTTTCTATTAAAAATAGGATGTTTGATAGGTATTATTGCTTATTGAATATCCTTTTTTCTTTCTAACAAAGTGAGGAACTTTTCTTGAATTTTTATCTAACAAAAATAGGTTTTTTCTAACAAACTAGATAACATATTAGAAATTAAAAGGGACTAAGTAAACAATTTAATAAGCAAAGGAGATTCAAAATGGATCTCCTTTTTTCATATAAAGGAGGTGATGAACTTATGAATAATGTATTGCTTTATTTTGCTTTGAAGCATGATGGTGACTTTGAAAAAATATATAACGACATAAAAGAAAAAGTTCCTGTAGATGAAAATGAATTTATTAAATTAAAAAGAGGATTGAAAACAAAGTATGTAACAATTTTAGATAACAACTATCCTACAGTTTTGAAACAAATTGCATGTCCACCATTCGTTTTATTCTATGAGGGTAATATAAGACTTGCTAAAGATTTAGTGGTTGGAGATGCTTTTATATATTCTTCTTTTAATAGTAAAAGATATTTAAGCACAGTTGAACCATCAGCCGACAGAGGAAAATTCTGTTTTGACTATATCATTGCTTCTGAAAGTCATGATAATTTTTTTAAACTTAGAGAGCATGTAATGGATAAGAAAGTTCCATTAAAAGACTACAGTAAAAATACAAAACATAAACAACAAGAAAGATAGCATATAAAAGTCATCATAGCAGATGGCTTTTTTACATAGCCAATCATTGATTGGCAAAAAAGAAAGGAGGTCAATTTAATGCTATATATAAAGATAGGAGTGATTACAAATGAGCGAAGTAATAGCAATTGCAAATCAAAAGGGTGGTGTAGGTAAAACAATGACATCTGTCAGTTTAAGTGCATGTCTTGCATTAAATAACAAAAAGGTATTGCTGTTAGATTTAGATCCACAAGGACATTCAACAAAAGCATTTGGATTTTATGACAGTACACAATATCCTTTATCTATGAAGGATGTTATTGTATCAGTTATTGAAGATATACAACTTGATAGAGAACAACTAATACTTCACAGTAATGAAAATGTTGATATTGTTCCATCAAATATTTCTCTTGCAGGAATAAATTCTAAATTAGAAAGTGCTATGTGTAGAGAAACGGTATTGAAAAGATTTATTGATACTGTAAAAGATGATTATGATTATGTCATTATAGATACAAATCCATCACTGGATAATCTACCTATTAATGCTCTTACTGCTTCTGATAAAGTTGTTATAACTGTACAGGCAGAACCTTATGCGGTTGAAGGTATGGCTGATTTATTGAGATTAATTAATATGGTTAAAAGAAATCTTAATCATGATTTAAAAATTGAAGGTGTGTTGATTACGATGACAAATGAAAGAACCAATCTATCAAAGAAAATCACACATGAAGTTAGAGAAAACTTTGGAGGGCATATCAAGGTATTTGATACAACAATTCCAAGATGTACAAAGGCAGCAGAAAGTACAGGTTTAGGAGAAAGCATATTTCAATATGATCCAAAAGGTGCAGCGACTAAAGCTTATGAAGCTTTTACAAAGGAGGTCATCTTAAATGCCGAAAAAGAGCATAAACGACATAAGAGTTCCTACGTACGATGATTTATTTACCAACGAAGAACAAAGACAGGAGGCAAAACTAGAGAAGATAATGGAAGTTCCTGTTGAAGATATTCAGGAGTTTAAAAATCATCCATTTAGAGTTAGAAATGATGAACAAATGTCTGAACTTGTAAAAAGTGTTTCAGAAAATGGTATTTTAGTTCCTGTTCTTGTAAGACCACATCCAAATGGTCACGGATACGAAATGATTTCTGGTCACAGAAGAATGAATGCAGCAATGGTAAATGGTCAAGAAAAGATACAGGCTATTGTAAGAGAACTTACGGATGGCCAAGCAACAATTATTATGGTTGATTCAAATATACAAAGGGAAAACATCTTACCAACTGAAAGAGGATTTGCTTACAAATTGAAATTAGATGCAATGAAACATCAAGGAAAACAGATATCATCAACTTCTACGCAAGTTGCACAGAAGTCCCAAAATAAGTGGTCAGTAGATATATTAAGTGAAGAAGTAAAACAATCAAGAGACCAAATTAGAAGATTTATACGTTTAACAGAATTAATTGAGCCATTACGTGATATGGTCGATGGTATAAGAAGTGATGGAAAAAAGATTGCATTTAATCCTGCTGTAGAACTTTCATATCTTTCAAAAGAAAATCAACAACTTGTGGTAAAAAATATTGAAGGACTTGATTTAACACCGTCACATGCTCAAGCAATAAGAATGAAGGAGTTATCAAGAGAAAATCGTTTAGATGAAAACGTTATTTATTCAATAATGAAGGAAGAAAAAGCAAATCAGAAAGAAAAATTATCGTTTAAAATGGAGGATATTAATGAATACTTTCCAAAAAACTATACGCCTAGAGAAAAAAGTGAAGTTATATTGAAACTTTTAAAAGGATGGGCAAAAAGAAGAAATAAAGAGCAAGAAAGATGACAGTTACATATATAACTGTATTTTTTGTACATTTTATTTCAGCAGACTTAGTGAAGGGGAGTCTGTTTTTTGTGGGGAAATGTGACTCGGTTTTCCCCTAAGAACCCCTTTCCTGTTATCTTACTGGGAAAAGTAATATTTAGTATAGAAGAGAAAAATAAACAATTTTTATTTTATATATGTGAATAATTATATAAATTGACAATAAAAAAGCTTACATAGTAAAATTTAATAAAGATAAAATGGAGGTGAATTCTTGTGAGGTTTTTGAAAAAGTATATATATCCAACACTATCAGATAGAGTGTATGAGATATTGGGCGAAAATTATTTTTTGATTTTGTACCCAGTTTTGTTGTTTTTTATCATTGCTGAAAAATATCTTAATATAATATCCTTCGATGGTTTAGTTTATTTTACATTACTTTTGTTGAGACGAAAATTAGTTTATCTCGATTTTCATTTTAAGAAGATATCTATTATTTTTTGGACGATTACTCTGCTGTTATCTGGATTAAGTTTTTCTTTCTTCAAACAAGCAAATTACTTATACATGACGAAAGCATATGTAGAATGTAATGTTTTAGATATAAAAGAATATTCACTTGTTTATCGATATAAGGGATATGCAACTTTTATGATGAAAAGTCATGAAAGCATCAAAGATGATTTTACAGTAATTGAAAATCTAGTTGGGAAAATAGATTCATATGAAATTGGTGAAGAAAATAAATACAGAGTTATATTAAAAAATAATCAAGAAGTAGATATCAAGTTTAATAATTATAATCAGTTTACATTATTTAGTTTAGATGTTGATTAAGTGAAAAGGAAGGAGAAAGTTTATGATTAAAAAAGTATTTATTGGAATTATTGCAGCTGGTATGATATTAACAACTATTCCAACAGTAAATGCAGAAGATGAAATTACATTAGATGAAGTGACTGATCAAATAATTGATATTTCAGATAAATATAATTCAGCTGGTGTTACATCAGGACAATTATTGAATTTAATTACGCTAACTCAAACGGATGATGAATTATTAGACGCTATATCTTTAGATAAAAATGATTTATTTGATACATCTATACCAAAAAAAGTTAATATACAATCATCACGAAGTGGAGATCCATATGATGGAAATCCACCTGCATCTAAAGAGGAACAAAAAGAAAGAATGAAGTATATTCGATCAGTCTATAATAAAGAATATAATGATGGAAACCATGATGAATCTATATATACGATATATTTATATACTTCACATTATATTGAAAATATAAACTATGATAAGAGTTTTTCAGATGAAAAAAATTTTGGACATCCTGTATATGCAAATATTATTTCACAAAATGATATAGATGCTTATGAACAATTTTATAAAGCTCAAACAGGTGTCGCTATTTATAAAGCATTTAGGACTTGTACAAATGGAATAAAAAATTATAAAGAAAAAGGTGGAAAATATGCAGTTGCTTATGAATTCTTTGGATCAATGTCAAATATTTTAGATTCAAAATATTCGGATTATTTAACAGCATTAGATACCGTTGGAATAACAAATACTACTGATATTTTAGCAACAAGTGCCAAAATGTATAATGCATTTACTGGTGCTTTAGATAATGGAAAAACAAAAGAAGAAGAAATAATAGATTATATGAACAGCCAATTGGAACCGGGATTACAAGGAGCTGTTTCTAGTACGTATTTTGGATTTGTAGAATATTTAATAGATAAATTTAAAAATCCACAATCACCAGTTACTTTATTTTCTGGGGTTTTAGCTGGAGTTTCATATTATTTTGATACACTTGCTAAAGTAATACCTACTTTATCGCTAGCTAGCTTGTATTATTCTTATCAAATGAGAAAAGCAGAAAGGTTAGGTATCTACTATGGTTTAAAACCAAGACCATAAAATTCAAATGATTTAAAACTTAACATCAAAACTAAATATGTAGAAAGACCTATAGCAATGACTATAGGTCTTTTTTTGAAGGAAGGTGGATATTATGAAGGAAGTAATAATTATTATTGTTTCAATGCAAATTGGTGCACTAATAGGTGTTTTCACAATGTGCTTTTTACAAATTAATAAAGGAAATAGTAAATTTGATAATAAGTAAACAGAAGTCTAAACTGTATATGAAATAAATAATGATGAATAAAAGGAGATGAAGAAAGTATGAAAAAAAGCAGTATTATAGCTATTGGATTATCTACACTGTTGGTTGTTTGTAATGCACTACCAATGAATAACCATGTAGAAAGTAAAAAAGCAGCAGTTATTTCACAAAAAGAGGTATCAAAAAAGAAAACAAAGAAAAAGGATGTATCTAAAGATGAAACCAATGAAAGTGATGAAACTGTAAATGATACTTCCAAACAAACAGTAGAAGAAAATACGATCCAGGAAGAACAAGAATCTGTAAAAAGTGATGTGCAAACTCAAGAGAAAACGAGTAATCAAAATG
>OGNW01001361.1_pt1 | contig 13749 bp, 8 predicted proteins | sample 1573591 | NCBI WGS metagenome assembly OGNW01 (sample SAMEA2581894, study PRJEB24529) | metagenome | biome: Human gut stool | place: China | collected 2011
ACCGCCAACCCTTCTTTCTGCATGTCATACAGTACCAGTGAAAGAGGCATCTCCATCTCCTCCATGAGACATTTCATGCCTGCTGCCTCCAGCTTGTCCTTCAGGACTTTTTTGCCTTTCCGGGAGACATAGGCTCCGTAGCACGCATACTCCATGGCTTTCCCGGCGTCCTCGGAAAGCAGTGTCCGGAAATCTCTCTTGCCGAATACTTCCGCTCTGCCCGGGATCAGAATTCCCAGATGCTCCGAAGCAATGGCCTCCATGTCATAATCATTCTTCAGAGGATTCAGCAGATACGCCGCGATCAATACGTCAAAATACTGTTCTGTACTGCTGCGGTCCAGATAGTCATACTGGTGCTTCACATCAAAGGTAGCGATCTGTGTATCCGTACCTGCGGAAAGGTCCTGTAGAGCTTCCGTGATCTCTGCGGTGTCATCCACAGATTCTTCCGCTTCCGCAAACAGACTTAACTGCCCTTCCGGTTCCTTTTCATGTGTCAGGGCATAAAATACCGTCTCCTCATCGGACACAGACAATGCCACCCCCAGCAATTCTTCTTTTTTCGTAGTAGCATCCACTGGTTCCGTGATCAGCCACAGGCCGATCTCCTTCTGTTTCTGCGCTTTTTTCAGATATTGTAAAAATTCTTTTTTATCTTCAATCTGTCGGAAGCTTTCTGCGATCTTGCTGTCATTGGCGGCGGCATCTTTTTCAAATCTTCCCAACAGATTTTTGAATTCCAGACGTTTGCACAAGGTATAGGCTTCCGGGGTATAGAACCCCTCTGCTCTGGCCTGTTCGTAATCCAACTGCAATTCGCAGTCGGTCTTGATCGTTGCCAGCGTCTTGCTCAGATCTGCCAGATCCTTATGCTCGATCAGGGATTCCCGGATACTTTTTTTCGAGATTTCTTCCACATGGGCATAAATATTATCCAGAGAACCGTACTCCACCATCAGTGCCTGTGCGGTTTTCTCCCCCACCTTCGGCACTCCTGGAATATTATCGGCGGTATCTCCCATCAGGGCTTTCAGTTCGATAAACTGTAACGGAGTCACCTGATAGGCAGCCAGTACATCTGCGGCATAATAATCCTCGATCTCCGTTCTGCCCTGCTTCGTCTTCGGAATCCGGATCTTGATATGATCCGTGGCAATCTGCAGCAGATCTCTGTCCCCGGAGACCAGTGATACTTCCAATCCGGCCTGCTCTGCTTTTTTGGCAAGCGTTCCAAGAATGTCATCTGCTTCCAGTCCCGCCTGCTCCATAATGGTAATATGCATGGCCTTCAGGATTTCCTTCATGACGGGCACCTGCTCCCGCAATTCCTCCGGCATAGGCTTTCTCGTTCCCTTGTAAGCCTCATACATTTTGTGGCGGAAAGTCGGTGCATGAACATCAAAAGCCACTGCCAGATATTCCGGCTTTTCCTCCTCCAGAATTTTAAACATAATATTCAAAAAACCATAAATGGCATTTGTGTGCAGTCCCTCTGCATTACTCAGATCCGGCACTCCGTAGAATGCCCGGTTCAATATACTGTGTCCGTCGATCAATACCAGTTTCTGACTCATACTCTGTCTATCCTATCTTAATTCTGTCCTCTTGATTCTATCAGGTGTCGCTAAGAGATGATCCATCCGAGAAATCCCATAAGAAAAATCACCGTCAGCACTTCCAGTACGGCCCCTGTCTTCAGAAAAGCCATATGAAATCTTACCTTGCGCTTTGCTTCCGCAAGTCTCAGTTCCAGTTCTCTCTGCAGGTCAAAAGCATCGCCGTCTTCCAGACGCTGCATACCTTCCGTTACAAGGAACTGAATCACCAATTCCTCCTTGCAGCCCGGGCATTCCCGCATATGCTCCCCGAATTCCTGCAAGGTCTGAAAATCCAGTTTTCCTGCAATGAAATCAGGAATATTCTTTTCAAATTCTTTGCAATTCATGCTTCCACCCTATTCCAAAACAGTTCTACAGATTGCGTTCCCATATACTCATACACTTCTACTATACAACATCTTGTGTAAAAAGACTAGAAAAATAGTAGCAAGATTCCAGAAAAAAACTCTTGTCAACTTTTTTAATCTATGATAAGATAATCTCTGTTGTGAGTGTTTGAATGCCGGCGTGTCGGAATGGCAGACGAGGCAGACTCAAAATCTGTTGGTGGCAACACCGTATGGGTTCAAGTCCCATTGCCGGCAGTTAGCGCAGAATCGAATCGGTTCTGCGCTTTCTTTTTGTATTTTTATAACCACATCGCATTTCCTGCTTTTTCTAATTTTTTTCCAATCATCTCCTATGGATTAATTGTTACAAAATTGTTACAATTCATTTGTGCTTAGCTAACACAGACGTAACCGAACACCAGGCAACAGGAAAAGGAGGAAGAAAGTATGTGTTTCAAATTCATTAACTGTTCTCAGTGGTTGAATGCATTCTGCGGCTACTTCAATTTTGGCTGCTAATATCGTTTTCGACGAATAGAGCGTTCCATAGACGCACGAAAAGGCTCTCCCGTTTGGGATGAGCCTTTTCTTATTTCTACACTTTTTCTATGAATTTATACATTTTTACCGATAGTCATAACGGAGGGTGACATCATTGCCCTGTACCTGTACTTCCGCACAGCTTCCGGTGACAATCGGCATCATGGGTGCCAGATGTCCCAGATCCACATCCATGATCACGGGAACATTCTTCTCTCCCGCCACGGCCAGAACTGCCTGGTACTGATCCAGTCCCATCATCTCCTGTCCGAAACACAACGGTCTTCCGATGAGAAAACCTTTGACATACTGAAACCATCCGGCTTCCTCCATCTGCCACATGGCTCTGCGGATGGCAAAAACATTCAGGTCACATGCTTCCAGGAACCAGATGATTCCGTCCTCTTTATACTTTTCCAGAAAATCCTGTGTTTTATCAAACCGGGTTCCCAGTAGATTCACCAGACAATCCATACAGCCGCCCAGCAACCGACCTGAAAAGCGGATCTCCGGTTCCTTTTCTGCTGTCTGTCTGCCAAGATACTTTTTCAGCACTCTGGATTCCGTGGTGTTATAGGGCAACAGAGGCTGTTCTTCATTTTTCAGAGACTCCTTTTCCCACTTGTCATATCCATGCACCTCTTTGGTCTCTCCGGTCAATATTCCGAAGGCATCTTTCAGGGATGCATGCCAGGGCTCCATGCCAAAGGCGGCCGCGCAGGGGCCGTAGACGGAGGCGGTATCACAGATGGTTGCCAGCAGATAGGTCATGTTGGTATTGTCAGAATACCCCAGATACCACTTGGGCTCTGCTGCCTGCAGACGCTCAAAATCCACATGGCTCATGGTCTCGCACATCAGTTCTCCGCCACCGCAGGAGATCAGACAGTCATTTTCCGGGCTGCAATAGTAATCCGTCAGCTCCTGCCCGCATTTTTCGGGGGTGTTACTGATACCGATGCCCTCTCCGGCATAACAGTTGGGGCCTAATTGTAACTGATAGCCCATTTCCCGGAATTTCTTCTGGGCATTGCCAAAGGCAGTGTAATAAGGTTCTATCTGACAGCCAAAAGAAGGGGCCACAAATCCAATGGTCCCTCCCCGCTGTATATGTTTCGGATATTTCATTGCTTCGTATCCTCCTATATCGCCCATTCGCATTCCGGGCTATCGCCCTTCTTGCTCATGTATGTTTGATCCGCTAATAGACAGATTACTCTGCCTGCAAGCAGTCTCGTAATCTGTCTATTGCGGATCTTAGTATTACACGTTGAATCTAAATAGGATCACATCGCCGTCCTGCACTACATAATCCTTGCCTTCCATGCCGACCAGACCCTTTTCACGGGCAGCGGCCAGAGAGCCCTGCTCCAGCAGATCCTTGTAGTTTACTACTTCTGCCTTGATGAAGCCTCTCTCGAAATCGGAGTGGATCTTGCCGGCTGCCTGAGGTGCCTTGGTGCCAATCTTGATGGTCCATGCTCTGGTCTCATCCTCTCCTGCAGTCAGGAAGCTCATCAGACCTAAGATATGATAACTTGCCTTAATCAGTTTCTCCAGACCGGATTCCTTTAATCCCAGGTCGTCTAAGAACATTGCCTTCTCATCATCATCCAGCTCGGAGATCTCTTCCTCGATCTGTGCACAGATCACGAATACCTCACTGTGTTCACCGGCTGCGAACTCTCTTACTTTTGCCACCATCTCATTGGATGCGCCGTCATCTGCCAGATCATCCTCGGCTACATTGGCTGCATAGATCACAGGCTTATAAGTCAACAGATTGTATTCCTTTAACAGAGCCAGTTCATCCTCATCGGTAACATCCAGGCTCTTTGCCATCTTACCGCTCTCCAGATGCTCCTTGATACGCTCAAGCAGTGCCAGCTCCTTGGCATAGGTCTTGTCCATTCTGGCTGCCTTGACTACCTTGGACAGTCTTCTCTCCAGTACTTCCAGATCTGCGAAGATCAGCTCCAGATTGATGGTCTCGATATCACGCAGAGGGTTCACACTGCCGTCCACATGAATGACATTAGGATCCTCGAAACATCTTACCACATGTACGATAGCATCCACTTCACGGATATTGCTTAAGAACTGGTTGCCCAGTCCCTCACCCTTGGAGGCGCCCTTTACCAGACCTGCGATATCCACGAATTCGATCACTGCGGGAGTTACCTTCTTGGAATGATACATCTCGCCCAGTGCTTTCAGTCTGTCATCCGGAACTGTTACCACACCCACGTTAGGGTCGATGGTACAGAAGGGATAGTTGGCGGATTCTGCTCCCGCCTTGGTCAGGGAATTGAAAAGTGTGCTCTTTCCCACGTTGGGAAGACCTACGATACCCAGCTTCATTTTATCTTTACCCGTTCAAAAATCCCTCTATAAACGGAATTTTTGCCTTTCTGTTTATTAGTTGAACAATATAATCTAAAATTATAGCATAATATGTGTTTTTTTCAAACACCTAAATACTTTTCTTTCGAAATAAAAATATGCTATAATATGCAATATCATAAACCAAAGAGGAAAAATTAATGAAAAGAATACATTATTTTGATTTGCTTAGATGTACCTGCTTTTGCTTCATTATTTTTTATCATCTGCTCTTTCAGCTCTATCTCTCCGGAATCTGTCCTGTAGAGAGACTCAATCCTCTGTTTTCCAACAGCAATATGCATCTGGCAACCCTGGGTGTTGCTGTATTTTTCATGTTATCCGGTGCCAGTCTCTCCTATACCGCGAAGGAGAACTTCAGCCTCGCAAAATATTATAAGAAAAGATTTCTGCGCATCCTGATTCCCTTTTATATACTTTACATTGCTTATTTCCTGTTTCTCCTTTTCCAGAGCCATTCCGTCCACAATATTTTTCCTGAAGGAATTCCTGCGTGGAGAATTGTTTTTACTTTTCTTGGAATGGATTCCTGGGTCAGCATGCACGGGCTCAGCACCTTTTCCCTTACCATCGGAGAATGGTTTCTGGGATGTCTTATTCTGTTGTATCTGATCTTTCCATTGCTTCGATTTTTTATGATAAAAAGTGAAAAGTTCTTTTTTATCATCGCTACCGGGATTTATTTGATTGTTTTATTTCATTACGATTTCTCCGTCCCCATCCATATGAACTTCTTCCTGAAGGGCTACGAGTTCGTAATCGGTATGATGATTGGTTATTATCATGAAAAATTCAATCCTAAATGGATTTTCTTATCCCTGCCGGTGGTGATTTTCTTTGTTCTGTGCCCTTTTGCACTTCCCATCAGCACCGGTTTGAAAATAACGATACTGGCCGTTGCCTTCTGGATTTCCGCTGCATGCCTGGAACCGGTTCTCGAAAAAGGAAACGGCCGATTTCTCCGTACGATAAGTAACTACTCTTATGAAGTATTTCTGGTCCACCATATCATTATCTATTTTATCACTCCGAGGGCTATTCCCTATATGCGCGGTATGGTGGGTGTTTTAGGTTTGTTTCTCGTTGAATTGCTGCTGATGGCAGTGCTGGGATTTCTTTTGAAGTCCATCTCCGATCAATGCATTGCCGCTTTGTCCAATCTTACTGCTGTTGAAAATAAACGTTAATCCCCTGCAGTAATCCTTCCGCCAGTTGATCCAGTATAGCATCGCTGTGATCGGAATATGCATTTCCCAGTTCCATATCCACGGAAGGGATCGTACTATAAGAAGTCTGGGTCAGGTCAATGCTCATGTTTCCTTTTCCATAGATCGTTGCTCCCTGTCCCCGCAGCCCTTCCACCAGATCCGCTCCCAGAGCATCGTGCTGCTGCCAGTGGGATGCCACCGGTTCCATACTCTTCAGTACTTCCGGCACAGAGATGTAAAAGCATCCCTTGTCGTAATTCTTGCCGTCACCGCTGTCCCAGTGCAGTGCGATATGGCAGTCTGCCACGTTATTGCAGATCACGGTCCTGGCCACATTGTCCAACTGCTCATCCTCTCCGTCCCTGAGCATCAGTACATCATAGCCGGAGGCCAACAGTTTGTCCCGCAGGATCTGTGCCATCTGCAAAGTAACCGTTCGCTCCGGTGTCCCGTCCTGAAATGTCATGCCTCCGGACACTGCCGCAGCTTCCGTAGCTCCCGCTGCCGTACTGCCTCCCGTAGTCTTGGCCGAACCGTCCGGATGGCACAGCGTCTTTACTTTGGCCCCACCGGCGGTGCCATGTCCCGCATTCACTCCGATAATGATTCCCTTGCTTCCGGACTCTTCTGGTGCCCGGTATAGTACTGCGGCTCCGGTATTTATCTTCGAATGATCCGCATATTCCCAGTCCGGATCCAGAGTGATCTGTTGTAAGTCGGTATATTCCACCGGTTGGTTCTGTATAGCCTCCGGCTGACCGGCTACCGTTTCTGTCTGACTGCCTGCGGCCTCTGTCGGCATACTGCTTTGCGACACCGCAGCCTCTCCCCCGGGAACTTTGTCGGTCCCCGAAGTCACCATTTCATGTTCTGCACTATTCGCCGCCCCTTGCGGCACAGACGTTTCCGCCAGCGTTTCTCTACCGAATTCCTCTGCGTTTTTCTCATTTTCTGTTTTCTCCACGGATGCTACTACGCTCTCGGGAACCACAGGATCCACGTTTTCCATAGTTTCCACGCTTTCCGTCCCCTCAGTCCCTTTCTGTGCACCACAGGCTGTCATACTTACTGCAAGCGCCAGACCGGCCACTACCGCCGCTATCCTATATTGTTTTCTATGAAGCATTTCCTTATTACTCATTACTCCTCCGATATGAAAAGAACCACAGCTGTGGTTTCAGCTATGGTTCTTCTGTTCTCTCTATTACGATCTTGGGAAAACATCCTCCGATTAACCGCGCAGTTTGAAGTGCTCTAACAACTCGTTCAAAGTAGTAGCGGAAGCGGAAAGCTCCTCGCTGGTAGCGGAAGTCTCCTCTGCTGCTGCGGAGTTGGACTGGATAACATCGTTGATGTCCTCCACACCCTTCTTGATGTTGTTGACAGATACTGCCTGTCTGTCGGATGCAGTACGGATATTAGCAACCTCCTGGATGATCTGATCCAGTTCGGTCATAACCTTCTGCATTGCTTCGTTGGTCTCCCTGGTAACCCTGTTACCCACTCCTACTTCGTTCATGGATTCTTCGATCAGCTTCTTAGACTCTACTGCGGAATTTGCACTCTCTTCTGCCAGCTGTCTGATCTGGTCAGCCACGACTGCGAAACCTCTTCCGGCTTCCCCTGCTCTTGCTGCCTCAATGGAAGCATTCAAAGACAGCAGATTGGTCTGGGATGCAATATTCTCGATATGTGCGATGATCTTCTCGATATTCTGGGTCGTGGTATCGATTTTCTTCATGGCATCTACCAGCTCATCCATCTTCTGCTGGCTGTTGGCTGCCTCGATACCTACCTGTTTTGCCTTATCGTGAACGATATCGGTAGACTTGGTGTTCTCCAGTACCTGATTCGTTACTTCTTCTACGGTAGCCACCAGTTCTTCAACAGCTGCAGCCTGACTGGTAGCACCTTCTGCAATATCCTGTGCACTGACAGCCAGCTGATTGCTTCCGGCAGACACCTGTTCGGAAGATCCCTGAATACCGTGCATAGTCTCACTGACCTTGTTCACCATATCATCCAGTTCATCCAGTACATTGCGGAGCTGTCCTACATACGCATCGGGGCAGTTGCTATGTACATCAAAATTACCCTCAGCAAAATGCTCTACAATATCCTGCAGATCTGATACAACCTTTTTCAAAATACCGGCTGCGGTCTCAAAACTGTCGGATAAGCGTCCCAGCTCATCCTCGGACTCATAAGGAGTGCCGATCTCAAAGTCACCGGAAGCAATCTTCTCAGATGCCACTACCAGACTCTCAATAGGCTCTACCAACATTTTGGCAAGCATCTTTGACATAGCTGCATTAAATGCAATAGCTAATACAACTATGATCACAACAATTACGCTTCCCACATAGTTTTTTGACTGTATCAATCCCACAACTGACACCAGTGCCAGCACCACATATAAAACGTCCATAATGCGGAACACAAAAGAAAGCTTATTTTTAATCGTTTTCTCCCTTAGCATTTCTTCCAGTTTTTTCATTTGTTTCCTGCTCCTTCCGTTAATTAACCTACATACATTTTATTTTAATTTCCTCTGGTTGTTTCGTCAAGATTTCTCTGCTTAAAATTATGTAAAAATCATGTATGGGATGACTGGCTCATCTCCAGAAGCTTATCCCGCATTTCATTTTCGATCCGCTGTAAGTCTTCCTCTGCGCTCTGTCTTCTGGCACGGCCTTCCTCCTGGATCTTCATGACTTCATCCAGTGTGGTCATCAGTGTCTGGTTCGTGGTCTTGAGGGTCTCGATATCCACAATACCTCTCTCAGATTCCTTCGCTGTCTCCACGGATGCCACTTTCAGTGCTTCTGCATTTTTCTTCAACAGTTCATTGGTCATATCCGATACTGCACGCTGTGCCTTGGCTGCATCGGTGGCATGATCCAGACCGATGGCAATGACCATCTGGCTCTTCCACAGAGGGATCGTATTCACCAGTGTGGACTGGATCTTCTCGGACATAGCGATATCATTGGACTGGATCAGTCGGATCTGGGGTGCCATCTGCAGAGAAATGGCTCTGGTAAGTTCCAGATCATATATCTTCTTCTCGAATCTCTCACACATTGCTGCAAAATCCTTCGCAGCTTGCGTATCCTCCGGCAGTCCGCTCTTCTGTGCTTTTTCCAGAAGTTCCGGCAGTTCCACGTTTTTCGCCTGTGTCAGTTTCTTTTTACCTGCCAGAATGTACATGGACAGTTCTTTAAAATAATTCAGATTCAGCTGATACAGCTTGTCCAGTACCGCCACATCTTTTAGCAGCACCACCTGATGATTTTCCATGGCATCACAGATCTTGCTGATGTTCACTTCCGCTTTATCATACTTTGCTTTCAGATTACTCAGCTTATCCCCGCTCTTTTTAAACAAGCCGAAGAATCCCTTGTCTTCCTCTGTATCAAAATCCTTGAGCTGTGCCACTACATCCGTCAACAGCTGTCCAACCTCGCCCATATCCTTGGTCCGGACATTGCTAAGTGCTGTCTCAGAGAAATCTGCGATCTTTTTCTGACTCCCCGCACCGTACTGCAATACCGCCTGGGTATTGGTCAGATCGATCTGTCCCGCAAAATCATCTACCATTTTCTGTTCTTCCGGTGTCAGTTCCATCTCCGGAACAGCCTGCTCCTCTACCAGTTCCTCCGGCTTCTTCTCCACGATCTCTGCCTTTGCCTCCGCAAAGGGATCCAGTGTAAGGGTAGGTGCCTCTTTTGTTGCTGCATCCAGATCCATATTCATACTTATAACCCCGCCTTTCCATACTCTCTCATGATTTTTTATTTACCATCAGCATTGCTTTCCTGCTGTCATACACTTTTTTCTCTTACAAAATCCGATTCCGTCAGCCCTTCCCTGGCCAACATCGTCTGCAATACCTGTGCATCCGCTGACGCATCAAAGGCTGCATCCCGGAACAGATTGTTCAGCAATGTAACGAATGCCTGATTGATCATATCCAGTGTCTTTTCGATCTCTTTTTTAGCATCGAGAATATCTTCTCCCGGGTTGCTGATCTCGTCAAATTCCGCATACTGCTCCACCAGTTTCAACATAGTAGGCAGGTAATAATCCATCAGTTTATGCATCCGGTGCATCTGCTCCGGATGCTCCTGCACTCGGTCAAAGATCTCCTTCAACAGATTTTCCAGCTGGTACAGCTTCTCAGAGATAGCTTCTCCTTCGATCCTGTCATTCAGATCCCGCAGATGACGGATGTATTCCATTCCTTCTGCCACAATACTGTGCAGTTCCTGCTCTCTGCGGTTCTGATCCGTATCCTGTGTATCGGTGCCCGCTGTATTCTGTTCCTTCTCCTGCTCACTGATCTTCTTCTGCTCCAGATAGGCTTTCTCCGTCTCCAGATACTGACGGTAGATCACATTATTGAGCATAAAGCAGGTCTCTTTATCATCCAGATGTCCGTCCGGAAACATTCCGGCTTTTAACATCTTACGAAGATCCCTTCTGACATAGCGGACACTTTTTCCGGTATAGCGGGCCATTTCGTTGATCACACCATACATTTTGGTGCCGCACAGTTCCAGATATTTCTCCGCACGTTTTAATCTTCTACGCTGTCCGTTGCCATAAGAGATCATCTCTAAAAATACCAGAGACAATACCCCCGGAAGGATCGCCGCACTCAGAGATGCTGCCTGAAAAGCTGCCAGTAACAGCTGTACCAGAAGTCCCAGTCCGCTGAACCCCAGTCCGATCCCGCCGAACACAGTGCACAATGTTCCAGACACGTTTCCCTTCTTTTCCATTTTGACCAGAGAAGTCATTTCTGCCGCAGTAGCTTTTCTGGGTGTCACCGGCTGTGCCTGATTCCGTGCACGGTTCTGCTCTGCCTGAGCCTTCCGTTGTTCTTCCCACTGCTTTTCCCGCTCTCTGCGCTGCCGGTGCCATTCTTCGTTCTGCCTGCGGCGCTCCTCCTGCTGTTTTTCCCGCTGCTGCCGTTCTGCCTGGATCTCTGCCTCAGTCTTGACTTCCTCCCGCCTTTTATCCTGCCAGCTGCGCTGGGAATTCCACACCTTTTTTTCCGTGGCTTCCCTGGACAGATTTGCCTGGAAATCCGCCTCCCGCAAGGCATCGTTGACCGTATCCGTCACCAGCGTGTTCAACGCATGAAAATCTCCGGTCTTCATTGCTTCCGCAATGGTCTCTTTGAATTTTTCCCCTAGATTATTCTGCACTTCACTCATAATTAATATTTTCTCTGATTTTTCAGTTCATCATAGAGCAGACAGTAGTTCTCATAACGTATCTGCGGGATCTCTCCCTCTGCCACAGCAGCCTTGATACCGCATACCGGCTCAGAGATATGGGAGCAGCCTCCGAATCTGCAATATTTTTCAAAAGGGGCAAACTCCGGATAAAATTCCGCCAACTGCTCCTTCTCCAACCGAAACAACCCCAGAGAGCTAAATCCCGGGGTATCCAGAATGTACGTATCCTGTGCAATGGAGATCAGTTCGGAGTGCCTGGTAGTATGCTTTCCCCGCTCGATCTTCTCACTGATGGAGCCGGTCTCCATCACTGTGCCGGACTGCAGGCAGTTTACCAGAGAGGATTTACCGACACCGCTGGGACCCGCCACCGTAGTGGTCTTGCCGCGAAGCAGCTCCTGAATGGTATCTATCCCTTCTTGTCTGGCTGCGCTGACCGTGATCGTACGGAATCCCGCCTGTTCGTAAATGGCACGATAATCTCCCTTTTTGCCTTCCTCGTCAATATCCTGCTTGTTAAAACAGATAATGCAGGGAATGTCCTGCTGCTGCATAATGACCAGGAAACGATCCAGCAGATTAAAATTCGGCTTTGGCTTCGTGATGGCAAAGATCACCAGCGCCTGATCCACATTAGCTACCGCCGGACGGATCAGTTCACTGTGTCTGGGAAGCAATTCCCTGATATTTCCTTTTTTCTGTGCCTCATCCAGGACATCCATCTCCACGTCATCCCCGACCAGGGGTTTTCTGTGATCCTTGCGAAAGACTCCTTTTGCCTTGCATTCGTACACCGTGCCCATTGTATGGCCATCGTCCGCTACATGGACGTAATAGAACCCGGCGATTCCTTTTATAATCTTGCCCTTCATAGCTTCCCGCCTTTGATCTTATTCCTTTACGAACTCAACTCTTCTGGTAAAGGAACGGTCTTCTGTCGTTCCGGGAACCGTCACCTGCTCCCCGGTATCCGGGTTCGTTGTGGTGGTCGGTTCGCTTGTCACCTGATACGTCATGGTGAGCGTACCACCGGAGGCAGTCATACCGTTGAAATTGGTAGCTACCGGGAAAGTGCTAGTCTTGGTATCCAGCAGTACGTTATTGTCATCCGTCACCAGTTTGATGCTGACTTCCATTCCCGATACATAGCCGGGTGCTTCCGAAGTCGTCGGTGCCGCAATGCTGACATTACACTTGTAAGTCACCTTCTGAGCTCCCTGACTGACCTTGATATCAATGGAGGTTCCCTGCTCCACATAGGAGCCATGGGAATAGCTCTGGTAACAGATCATGCCTTCTCCCACTTCGTCACTGTAGATATAGGTCACACTGCCTACGGTCAGTCCTGCCTCGATGGCTTCTACCGTACCGTCCTGCTCGGACAGACCGATCAGATTCGGCACACGGATCTTGGTATCTTCCTTACCCAGACTTACTGTCACAGTGATCACACTGCCCTTCGGTGCTTTGTTGCCCTCGGAAGGGGTCTGGGAAATCACCCGACCGGACTCTACCGTATCGGAATAGTTCTCTGTCTTGTTGACCAGGAATCCCTTGCTTACCAGCTGTGTATTGGCTTCATCAAAAGTAAGATTCACCACATTGGGTACTTCCACACCCTGAGTTCCTGCACTGGCTTTCAGGGTTACCTTGCTGCCCTTATCGATCTGTGCTCCCACGCTGACATCTGTATTGATAACAATACCTTCCGCTACCGTGTCGGACTCCTCATAAGTCACCTCTGTGAGGATTCCCAGACTGGTCAGGGTGCTCTTTGCATCTTCTACCTTCATGCCCTTTACATCCGGCATGGAGACCTTTTCCACTTCTGTGGCATCCGTCTCTTCGGTCGTAATGATCGGTCCTGCATCAGAGTCACTGCTTCCTCCATTTTTGCCGCCGAAGATCTTCACTGCCAGAACGATCAGGATAATACAGATCACCACACCGGCTACAATTGCCAGGATTGTGGTCACACGCTCCATCTTGGGGTCGTAGTCGTAATTATCTTCGTCTTCGCCATCTTCTTCGTTTTCATACATGGCTTCCGTATCGGAACGCAGACGCATGGTCTCGTCATGATCCGGTTCTTCGTATTCCCGGCTGCCCTGATAAGGAACCTTACGTTTGATCTGCGCCATATCCTCATCGGAGATCATCCGGGTACCACCCTCCATATCCGGATCGGTGTTCACCACGAAATCTTCCTCCGGATTGATCAGGGACTGTTTCAGATCTGCGATCAGTTCTGCCATATTCTGATATCTGCGGTCCGGAGACTTCTGACAGCATTTCAATACAATACTGGCTACGCTGGAAGGGATCTCCGGTACGAACTCCTTCGGAGACGGCATCTCTTCCTGAATATGCTTGATGGCAATGGCAACCGTAGTCTCTCCGT
>OGNW01001410.1_pt1 | contig 13282 bp, 10 predicted proteins | sample 1573591 | NCBI WGS metagenome assembly OGNW01 (sample SAMEA2581894, study PRJEB24529) | metagenome | biome: Human gut stool | place: China | collected 2011
AAGACGTTCAGCTTGGAGCCGGAAGCCACAGGCAGGATGTTGTCGTCGTTCTGAGCCAGAACGATGCCTTCCTGGGTGATCTCATTGACCAGCGCGGTGGCCTCTGCGGAAGTCTCCTCACTGATGGAACCTTCGCCGGAGACCAGATCCAGCATGGTGGACATGGGGCCGGTGCAGATGAGGTTGACGACAATCGCCAGCGCCAGCAGAATGGCGAGGCCGGACTGCGCACGAATCATCTTCTTTTTCGCTTTGGGCATCTTCCGCACCGCGAACATCACGAGGAGCGCGAGTACGAGGACGACACCGAATGCAATCAGATAGTTCTGAATGTTCGAAACTACCTGCATTACATCATCCATATTGATGGACAACATAATTTTCTTCCTCCTTATTCTGAATCCATATTTTCCGGGTACAGCTCCCGGAGCATTGTCACTATTATAAATGGATTCAAAGAAAATTCACAAACATCTTCACAATCTGTCATTTTGGAGGCATATTTTGCAGAAGTTTCAATTTGGTTTCAAATTTTATTGTGCTAATCCACAATTTCGAGAACGGTTTTATTGTGCAGAATAACAAAACGTCTCTGTCATCGCTGTGCGATGACAGAGACGTTTCTCACGATGGGACCGGCAGCAGGATCCGCAGGGTGAACCAGCCGTCGGCCCAATGAAGAGTCATGGTGCCGTCGTGGTGCTGGGCGGCCGCCTGCACACCCTGCAGGTCGTAGCCGCCGTGGGCGTTGTGGACGGGCAGACCGTCCGCGCCCATCTCCACGGGCTGGGCGCAGTAGTTCTCGAAGCGGAGCATCACGCAGCCGCTCTGGTTATAGATGGCCACCCGCAGCAGACGCTTTTCGGGGTCGGGCTCAGCCAGCACGCTCTCGATGGCGTTGTCCAGCGGCGCACCCACAAGGGTACACAGCTCCCGCGTGCTCAGAAAGCCCAGCTGGCTGCCGTCGGCCACGCTGGTCATGTTGATGCCGCGCTGCTGGCAGTCCATGCTTTTGGCGGTCAATAGGGTATCCAATACCGGGTTGCCGGTCTTGTTCTCGGCCTCATACTGCCGGATTCCGCTCTCCATCCGGGCCAGAGCCGCGTCCTGCTTGGCCCGGTCGCGCTCGGCGCGGATGTCCGCGATTTGAATTTTCAGCGCATGATAGCGGTTGTTGATGAGCCGGATGCCCTCTTTGCTCCGCTTGTACTGCTCGTACTGGCGGTGGAGCACCTCGTCCATGGCGGCAAGCTCACTGTGGAGCGCCGCCTCCCGCAGCTGCTCGTGCTGGACCGTCAGGATGAGCACGCCGCAGAAATCCACCAGCGTGCGGATGTAGTAGACGCTCATGTCCACCTCGCGGTCGCCCAAGAACAGCAGATTGCTCACCGCGAAGACCATCGCCGCCATGACGACGGCCACGAGGGCCGCTTTTCCGCTGATGACGATATGGCCCTTGGGACTTTTGTGCTTATGCTCCAGCACCCAGATGCAGCCGAAAACGCTGCCGTAGACCGCCACCAGAAGCAGCAGTGACAGGCCGTCGGCCCCGCTGCGCTGAGGCCAGAGGAAGCAGTGCAGCTGCCACTCGGCGCTGGCCGCCAGCTCTGCCAGAACGAAGGCCCGGGCGCAGACATAGCCCGCTTCCAGCAGGGAGATGGTGCGGGTGACCCAGAGGTATAAATACTGTATCCCCACAGCTGCCGCCATGCAGGGGATCCACCACGCCAGCGGAACGCTGCCCGTGGCCTGCAAAAAAGCACTCAGGGCCAGCGCCCATGCCGCACTGGCAGCGATAGTGGCCGTTTTGCCGAAGCGGAGGCCCAGCGGCAGGGCGTAGATGCCCACAGCCAGACACTCGGCCAGCGCCGTATACAGGCGCGGGATGCTGGGCAGTGCCGTCATGCACCCTCACCCCCGATGTGGTCGGCCAGCGCCGCGAGGAAGGCTTTCCGCCGGGGGCGGCTGACCTGCAATTCGTAGGGTCCCACCTGCACCATCCCCTGCTGCACGCTCTTCACCTGTGCCAGATTGACAAGGTAGCCGCTGTTGCAGCGGGCAAAGGGCCGCTCGGCCAGCTTTTCCTCAAAGGCTTTCAGGGTGCCTGCCGCCACGAAATCGCCCTCTTCGGTATAAAAATGGACGCGGTGTCCCTCGCTTTCCAGATAATAGATGAGGGACGAATCCAGCCGCCGCATCCCGCCCTCTCCCGATGACCCGCTGGGCCGCGACTACGGCGGCAGCGCGGGCGTGGAGGACGCCGCCGCCGAAGTGCGGGCGCTGCAGCGGAAGGGTCTGCGGGTCTCCGCCGTCTTTATGGGCGAAGACGCCAGCGCCGCCGACGCCTCCCGCATCTACGGCAAGAACATGGCCCGCATCCGGGGCATGGACCAGCTGGCCCGGGCCGCAGGCCGACTTATCCAGAACGAGATACGGGAGCTGGGCGACTGAACCATAATAATGTACGGGGCCGCTGTGCAGTTGTATCTGCTGCCAGCGGCCCCGTATTTTTGTTGTCACTCACAACCATCCTGTTTTGCATTGCAGAAGAATCAAAAAGTTTTTTGGTTTATTTGCAAACTTATAGTTGTATTCTGGCGCAATTTATGATATACTACAACCAACGAAGGGCCGCACACCTACACACCACCCCGCGCCCACAGGAAGGAGAACCGCTATGGATGCCGCACGTTATTTTGAAGAGATGCATCTTGCCATGTCCAGCCAGAAGCCTGAGTACCGCCTTGTGCTCAGCGTCAAGGTCCAAGACCTCGGAGGCGCAGACGCTTATCTCGAGCTGCGGCAGGAGCCGGTCAGCGGCAAGGCCCGGGTGTTCTATTCCACGATGGGACGTCAGAAGCTGAACTTCCAGCTCGTCCGCAAAGGCTGGCGGAGCTGCCACAACGCGTCGGGCGAGCTGACGGGGCGTTTCCCCGCCACCGCCGACGGTCTGCTGGCCCAGACGGATTTCTCTGCTTTTGTCCGGGACGACGCCCTCGACAGCGGCCGGATGGCGCGCATTCTGGACGTTCTGGCCCATACTGCCGGTGGTTGTGGGACGGTCTCCCCCTCTGCCGCCCGGGAGGGTGCGCTCATCACGGTGGAGCGGTTCGTGGGCCGTCCCGCCCATTGGAGCTATTGGAGCACCCGCGCCGCCGAACAACTGAACATCGCAGCCATCCTCTGCTGGCTGGGCGACTACCTCGCCGGGGCAGAGCGCCGCACCCTGCAAAGCTGCCCGGAGGCCATGCAGCTTGCCGCCGCATGGCAGGCCGCGCTCCTCTCTCCCCTGCCCCAGACGGCCCCGCGGCCTCAGCCTGTACAGTCCCGGCCCGTCCGCCGTGCGCCTGTGGTCGAGAACAAACGCTGGCAGAGCATCCTCGCCGTGCTGGCGACGGTGTAACAGAAAGGCCTCCCGCATTGGGAGGCCCATCGCCGTATCCGGCGCGCATTCGTTCATATTTTCAGTTTCGAGAAATCGGTGCAGAGATATTCATAGAGCTTGTCAACGGCCTGAAATCCCATCTTCGCATACAGTTCCTTCGGTGTATCCTCGGAGTCAGCGTGAAGATACAGGATCTCTTCGCGCTCCTGCGCCTTTTCGGCAATATGCTTCATCAGGGTCATGGCGATGTACTGGTGCCGGAAATCCTCGTCCACCAGCAGGCCGTCCATGCAGATATACCCATCGGATGCGAAAATATAGCAATCACCCACCAGCTTCCCGCCCAGATACGCGCCGAGGTATGTCAGCTTTTCCCGAAGGTTCCGGTTGTTCCGCACGGTGAAATTTTCCCCGTACAACGGCCCGTAGTATTTCAGCTCGTGCTGTTCCAGCTGGTCTGCGTCCGGGGCCTTGATCGAGACGTCCGGGTTCGTTTTCCAGCTGCGGATGTCTGTTTCCGGGGGCAGAACCATCGTCAGGGTCTCTTCGCACTCCATGCCGAATGCATCGGCCAGCGGCTCGTACCCTTCCAGCTTGAGGAAGGTGTCTCCCCGCTCTTTCTGGTAGGCCAGCGCGGCCCGGACTTCATCTGCCGAGGGCTGGCTGTAATAGCAGAACGCGTTGTGGTCGTATTTATCGCGCAGTTCATTGTCTTCCCGCTTGGTCAGATGCTCTGAAAAGGCGTGAAAGGTCGAAAACAGCCGATAAAATTTTTCATCGGTCTTTCTTGTAGGGTTCATTGCGCTCCTCCAAAACTTATCGCTCACTTCCACCCCCGCGCCGAGGGGTCGAGCATCTCGGCGGCAGAGTAGATGAGGGCGTTGCAGATGGCCGCAGCGACGTTGCTGCCGCCCTTGCGGCCCATCGCCACGATGGCCGGTACATCATGCTTTTCGCAGACGGCGAAGAGCCGCTCCTTGCTCTCCACCACGTTCACAAAGCCCACCGGCACGCCGATGACCAGTGCGGGCCGCAGGCCGCTTTCGATCTGTTCTGCAATCGTCAGCAGAGCCGTGGGCGCGTTGCCGACGGCGAGGATGGCCCCGGGATGCTCCTGCGCTGCCTTTTTCATCGCTGCGACGGCCCGGGTGGTGCCTGCCTCTTTGGCGGCGGCGGCCACCTCGGGGTCAGCCATATAACAGCAGGCCGTGCCGCCCAGCTTCGCCAGACCGGGCTTGGTGATGCCAGCCAACGCCATGTTTGTATCGGTCACGATGACGGCCCCGGCGTGGAGGGCCTTGACGGCCTGCTCCACCGCGCGGGGGGGGAAGTGGAGATTCCGCGCATAGTCGAAGTCGGCGGTGGTGTGGATGACCCGCTTGACCACGGCTTCGTGCTCGGGCGGCGGGGTCAGGCCCATCATTTCCAGCTCTTCGGTGATGATGTGGAAGCTCGTCCGCTCAATGTCAGCAGGTAAATGATGCTGCGGCGTCAATATTCTATCCCCTTTCGTGCTTTTATCCCCTTCTGGTAGGGGTGGCGGTGGCATTTCATCTCGGTGGAGTAGTCGGCGGCGTCCAGCATCCACTGGGGCGGCGTGTGGGCCGTCAGGACGCACTCACACCCAGCAGGCCGCTCCAGAACGGCCTTTTTTAATAGATCGACGTCCACCATATCCAGCTCTTCTGCGCTCCCAGCTTCGTCCAGTATCAGCAGGTCGGCAGGCTGTGCTATGGCGGCGGCGAGGTTCTGGTTTTGCAGTTCCCGGGTCGCGGCCTTTTCCTCCGGCGTCATCTGAAAGACGAATTTCTGCCCGGCCTTGCCCCGGTAGATCTCCGCGCCAAGCTGGGCCAGAAGCGGTATCTCGCCGCTGTTCCCGCTCTTCAAAAACTGGACGATGACCACCCGCTTCCCGGACCCCAGCGCACGGAGCGCAAGACCCATAGCGGCGGTGGTCTTCCCCTTTCCGTCGCCCCAGTACAGATGCAAAAGTCCCTGTTCCATTCAGTGCTTCTCCATTCCCATCGCGGCATACACCGCGTCCATATCCAGCGCCCCGCGCACGCCGTCGGCCAGGATGTCGAACTGCTGGCGGCGGTACTCTTCCATCGGGATGAGGGCCGCGTCGGAGGGGTCGATGCCCTTCCGGCGGCAGAGCCAGCCCGCCAGCGCCTCGGTCAGCGTGCCAGTGTCGAACAGACCGTGGAGATAGGTGCCAAACACATTGCCCTGCACACAGCCCTCCCGGCCTCCGTCGGGGTAGTGGGCGAAGGGTTCGCCCTCAGCCTCGGTCACGCCGGTGTGTATCTCGTAGCCTTCCAGCTCTGCACCCGCAAAGGGGGCGGCGGCGACGGTCGCTTTGACCTGTGCGCGGCGCTTCTGCTCGCTGAACACGGTCCGGGTGGGCAGCAGACCCAGCCCCCGCAGAGTCTGCTGTCGGCCGCTCTCGCTGCCGGTGGGGTCGTCGAGGGTCTGGCTCAGCATCTGGTAGCCGCCGCAGACGCCCAGCACCGGCGTGCCTTTCGCGGCCAGCTTGAGCAGAGCCGTTTCCAGCCCGCACTGCCGCAGCCAGAGCAGGTCGTCCACCGTGTTTTTCGTCCCCGGCAGCAGGATGAGGTCGGGTGCGCCCAGCTCATGAGCGTTCGAAACATACCGCACGCCCAGCAGCGGGTGCTGTTCCAGCGGCATAAAGTCCGTAAAATTGGACAGATGCGGCAGACGGATGATAGCCGCATCCAGCGGCTTTTTGCCGTCCCGCATCTCGAGGCGCTGGCTCAGGGAGTCCTCGTCCTCGATGTCCACCTTCAGGTACGGCACGACGCCCACCACGGGCAGATGGGTCTTTTCTTCCAGCATGGCGAGACCGGGGCGCAGAATTTCTACGTCTCCACGGAATTTATTGATGACGAGTCCCTTGATGCGCCGGCGTTCTTTTTCTTCCAGCAGCTCCACCGTGCCGTATAGCTGGACGAACCCGCCGCCCCGGTCGATGTCGCCCACCAGAAGCACCGGCGCGTCCACCATCTCGGCGAGGCCCATGTTCACGATGTCCTCGCTCTTCAGGTTGATCTCTGCCGGGCTGCCCGCGCCCTCGATGACGATGACGTCAGCCTCCTCGGCGAGGCTGTTATATGCCTTCAGGATGTCCGGCACCAGCTGCCGTTTCGTGCGGAAATACTCCGACGCTTTCATCTGGCCCCGCACCTCGCCGTTGACGATGACCTGACTGCCCACGTCACTGCTGGGCTTCAGGAGGATGGGGTTCATCCGCACGTCCGGCTCGACACCGGCGGCCTGCGCCTGCACCACCTGCGCCCGGCCCATCTCGAGGCCGTCTTTGGTGACGAAGCTGTTCAGAGCCATGTTCTGGCTCTTGAACGGCACGGCGCGCAGGCCGTCATGCGCAAAAATGCGGCAGAGCGCCGCGCAGAGCAGGCTTTTGCCTGCACCGCTCATCGTACCCTGCACCATGATGCATTTTGCCCTGCTCATCCCAGCACCTCTTTCATAAGTTCCAGCAGCCGGGCGTTCTCGGGGGCCGTGCGCACCGCCGTGCGGTACCACTCCGGCCCGAGGCCCGGATAATTCGCGCAGCTGCGCACCTGTGTTCCCAGCGGGCGAAGCCTCTCGTTCAGGTCGGCGGGCGCACGGAAGAGCAAATAGTTCGCCTTTCCATCGATGACCCACAGGCCCAGCGCCCGCAGGCCCGCCGTCAGAACGGGCCGCTGCCGGGCGATAAGGGCGCGCACCTTGTCCACATAAGCGGTTTCTTTCAGGGCCGCGGCGCCTGCCGCCTGGGCCAGACTGGACACGGCCCACGGCTGGCCCGCTGTCTGCATTTTTTCCAGAAGCGCTTCGTCGCCGCAGAGGCAGTAACCCAGCCGGACGCCGGCCATGCCGTAGAGCTTGGTGAAAGCTTTCAGGATGACGAGGTCCCCACTTTCCAGCAGAGGCTTCGCGGTCCACCCGTCGGCGTCGGGCAAAAAGTCCAGAAAGCACTCATCTACGGCCAAAATCGTGTGGCACTCCTTGCACCGGCGCAGCAGCTTTTTCACCAGTTCGGGTGAGGCCAGCTGCCCCGTCGGGTTGTTCGGCTGGCAGAGGAACACCATGTCGATGCTCTCGTCCACGGCGTCCACGAGGGCGTCCGTCGGGGCGAAATCATTCGCTTCATCGAGGAAGAAGCGTTTCACTTCGCACCCCACCGTGTCCAAAGCAGAGACGTACTCGGCAAAAGTCGGGGCCGTCACCAGCGCCTTATGGGGCTTTGCGGCCCAGACCAGCCGGAAGATGAGGTCCGCCGCGCCGTTGCCGCAGAGGATATGCTCCTGCGGCACACCCTCGGCCCGGCTCAGCGCCGCCCGCAGGGTGCGGCAGAGGGGGTCGGGGTAGCGGTCGGCCAGAGGCAGTGCATCCCGGATGGCCTGCGCCACCCCCTCGGGCAGACCGAGTGGGCTGACGTTCGCCGAAAAATCCAGCGCGTCGCGGCCAAAGCGTTCGCGGTAGCCCATCCAGTCACCGCCGTGGACCAGTTGTTTCATCCCAAGAACCCCCGTATCGCACATCCCCACGCCAGCGCAAACCCGCTGGCTACATACATCATCCGATCTGCCCGCAGAATATCCTCCGGCTCGATGGGCCGCAGCGGGTCGCCGATGGTGGGCTTCGGATAATATTCCCCGAAATAATAGGCCGGCCCGGCCAGCTGGACGCCCAGCGCGCCCGCGCAGGCGCTCTCAGTCTGGGCGCTGTTGGGGCTGGCGTGATTGCGGCGGTCCCGCCGCCAGATACGCCACGCGCCCTTGGCGTCATTGCGGGTGAACGCCGCCGCCATGATCCAGAGCAGCGCCGCCAGACGGCTCGGGATATAGTTCGCCACATCGTCCAGCTTTGCCGCCGCACGGCCAAAATAGAGATATTTTTCGTTTTTGTAGCCCAGCATACTGTCCATGGTGTTGATGGCCTTGTAGGTCAGGGCCAGCGGCGCACCGCCCAGCAGCATATAAAGCAAAGGCGCAATGACGCCGTCGCTGGCGTTCTCGGCCACCGTCTCCACCGCCGCTCGGGTCACGCCCTCAGCAGTCAGCGCTTCCGTGTCGCGGCCCACGATGCGGCTCACAGCCTTCCGGGCGGCGGGCAGACTGCCTTTTTTCAGCTCGGCATAGACATTCGTGCTCTCCTGCACCAGTCCCTTTGCGGCCAGCGCCTGCCCGCACCAGAACATCTGGACGGCAAGCCCCAGCAGCGGGTGAAGCATCGCCGCGCCCCAGCAGACAAGGCCCATGAACAGCAGCGTCCCCACCGGCAGGCAGAACGCCAGCACCGCACCGCCCAGCAGCTCGCCCTGAGGCGTTTTGGGCAGGCGGGAGCGGAGGAATTTTTCCAGCCGGGAGATGGCTTTGCCCATGTACACCACCGGGTGGGGCAGCCACGCCGGGTCGCCGAAAATGGCATCCAGCACGAAGCCTCCCAGCACAGCCCAGGCGGTCATCATACGCCGGCCTCCGCGTCTTTCGTGTACTGCACAGTCTTCACGAGGCGGAGCTGGCGCTTCTCGGCCCAGTCGGCGGCGTCCAGCACATAGCCGCCCGCGTTGGGGCCGCACCACGCATAATAATCGCGCCTGGGCAGGACGTACCGCTCCATGGCCGCCATCTGGGTGCCGCCGTGGGCCAGGATGACCAGCAGCTCTTCGCCGTCGGCCAGCGCCTTGTCCACCAGAGCAGAGAAGGCGCTGCAGATGCGGTTCGAGAAGTCGTCCTTCCGCTCACCATCGGGGCATTTGCTCTCGCAGTTGGCCTGCACCCACGCCTGATAATCGGCGTCGTGCTCCATCTCGACGTAGTTTTTGCCCTCGAAACTGCCGAAGCACATTTCCTGCAGGTCTTTCACGACCACGAGCTCTGCCTCCGGGAAGAGCACCCGGGCCGTCTGGGCCGTCCGCTGCAGCGGGGTGATATAGACCACCTTCGGGTCGATGTCGGCCCGGCGCAGCTGGCTCAGGCCCTCCGCCGAGAGCGGGATGTCGCGCTGGCCCTGATAGCGCTTCTGGGCATTGTATTCGGTCAGGCCGTGACGCAGCAGATAGATCAACATTGGGGTAATTCTCCTTTCAATACCGTTGGGATGCCGCAGAACATCTGCACCACGCAGTCGGCGCGCTCTGCCAGCAGGCAGGCCAGCCGTCCGGCGGCCTCCCGCCCGGCGCGCTCCTCAGCATCCATCGGGACAACACCGCCGCCGACCTCGGTGGCGATGACAATATCATATTCCGCCAGCTCCCGGGCCAGCGTTTCGAGCTGCTCCGGGGTCTGAGTCTCGGCGGCGGCGTCCTGCACATCGGCGATGACGCTGCCCCGGAAGTTTCGCGCAAAGGTGCGCTTGCCGCTGTAGAGCGGCCCTGTGATGAACATCATTTACAGCACTCCTCCCCACTGGCTGACGGCCAGCGCCGCCAGCATCCACAGCTCGGCCCGCTGTAAAAACCACCCGGCCAGGTCGCCGGTGATGCCGCCAAACTGCTTTTTTGCCACGGAATCATAGCGCCACAGCGCCAGAAGCGCTGCTGCCGCCAGCCCGCCGCCGCCCAGCGCCGTCAGCGCCAGGATGAGCAGAGCCGACAGGCCGCAGAGGAAGCGGCAGACGGTCTGCTTGTCGGCCGCTGTGGCAAAAGTATGGGCGAGGCCGGTGTCTTTCGCCAGCGGGAACGCCGCCACGGCAAAGCCCGACAGCGCCCGCTCCAGCACCAGCGCCAGCGTCCAGCACAGGCCCGCCCGGGGCGTGAACCGCACACTGCCGCAGAGGCCGAAGTAGGCCACAAAGTAGCAGCACAGCCGGATGACAGCGAAGGCCCCACAGTGGGAGTCTTTCAGGATCTCAAGCTTTTTTCCCCGGTCGCCGTAGCTCGAGAGGGCGTCCGAAGTGTCGGCGTAGCCGTCGAGATGGATGCCGCCGGTGACGGCCACCGGCACGAGGCAGAACGCCGCCGCCCGGGCCAGCCCCGGCAGGGGCAGGATGCCGCAGAGACACCACAGCCCGCCGCACACCAGCCCGATGAGGGGGAAGGCGCACATGGCGTACCGCATATTTTTTTCGTTCCACTCGAACTGCGGCACCGGCAGGGCCGAAAACATCGCAAAGGCCACCGCGATGGTCTGCAAAACAATCACAGCTTTTCTCCCCCTTTGTAGTACACCGGCAGGCCGCAGACCACCCGGCAGACGTTGTCCGCCCGGGCGGCGAAAGCGTTGTTCACCTGCGCCAGCGCCAGCAGATACTGGTCGGTGTCGCCCGCGTAGTCGGCACCGCCGCTGAACACCTCGTTCGATACGGCGATAAGGTCATCACACCCGGCGGCGAGGCGTTCCAGCCCGGCCAGAACGGCCTCGGCGGTGTGCTTTCCTGCCCCGCCGGGGCTGTAAAGCTCGTTGGCGACAAGGTTGCCGAGATCTTCCAGCAGGACGGTCCCCCGGCCGGGCAGAGCCAGACGGTCGAGGTGGAGCGGGCATTCCAGCGTTTCGAACTGCTTTTGCGCCCGCATTTTCCGGTGCTTTTCCACCCGGGCGGCGCACTCGGCATCCCAGACCTGCATGGTGGCGAGGTAATAGCGGGGCAGGCCGGTCTTGAGCACAAGGCTCTCGGCGCAGGCGCTCTTGCCGCTGGCCGCGCCGCCGAGCACCAGCGTCAGCATCTCGCACCCCCCTGCGGCGTGTAGGCTTCGATGCCGCCCTCTTCAAAGGAATAACAGCCATCGTAGACGGCCAGCGCCATGTCCCACAGCGGGATGGCGGCCACCGCGCCGGTGCCTTCGCCCAGATGCAGGCCCGCCGTGATGATGGCTTTTTTGTTCAGAGCGTCCAGCACCAGTTTTGCGGCCGGCTCGGTGGAGCAGTGGCTTGCAAAAACAGCCTTAGCCGCCGCCGGGCAGAGCCGGACAGCGCAGAGCGCCGCCACACAGCTGATAAAACCGTCGGCCAGCACCGGCACACCTTCCAGCGCACCGCCGAGGAAGATACCGCAGAGTCCGGCAATATCGAAACCGCCCAGCTTTGCCAGCACGTCCAGTGCATCGGCAGAGTCGGGCTGATTTTTTGCGATGCCGCGATGGATGGCGTCGATCTTCCGGGCAAGTCCCTCGTCCGAAAGGCCCGCGCCCCGGCCTGTCATCCCTTCGACGGGCTGGCCCAGCAGCACAGCGGCCACGGCGCTGGATGTCGTGGTGTTTCCGATGCCCATCTCACCGGTAGCCAGCAGGCCGACGCCCGCTTTCTTCTGCTCCCGCACCAGCTGGATGCCCCTGCCGATGGCCTCCACAGCCTCAGCCCTGCTCATAGCCGGGCCGAAGGTGAAGTCCGCTGTGCCGGGGGCGATGCGGCAGTCGAGGACGCCCGGGACCGGTTCGCCCGCGATGCCCATATCCACCGGCACCACCTCGCACCGGGCGGTCTGTGCCATCCGGCAGACGCTGGTGCGGCGGGCGGCGAGGTTCTGAGCCACGACGCGGGTCACGCTGCTGTCGGTCTGGCTGACGCCCTGGGCCACCACACCGTTATCGGCGCAGAGCACCAGCACCGCCCGGCAGGAAATATCCAGCTTTGCGCTGCCGGTGAGGGCGGCGGCGTCCTCGATGGTCGTTTCCAATCCGCCCAGCCCGCCCAGCGGCTTTGCAAGGCTGGCCCAGTGGGCGTGCGCCGCCGCCCGGGCGGCTTCGTCCGGCGGCGTGATGGCCGCACAGAGGGCGGCGAGTTCTGTCTCAGTCATGGTCTCTCCTGTAATTTTCAGCCGCGGCGGCAAAGCGCTGCGGCAGGGGCGTACCCGCCCAGTACAAATGCGGGAAGCCCGCATAGAAATGCTCGTTTACAGATCCGCACCGCCACGCTGCGCCGCCCACCGGCTTTTTTGCCGCGAGGGCCGTGCCGTTGGCGGTGGAATCCCAGTGGTGGAATTCGTGGATGGGAAAGCTCTCCCCGGCCCGGAAGAGCATACTGTCCGAGTCTGCGCTCAGCGCGGCGTAGCCGAAGCGGACGAGACGTCCGGCATCTTTTGCTTCGCCCGGCAGAACGCCCACCATCGGCCAGCTCTGCCCCTCGGCGTCCGTGAGGCTCTGCCCCAGATAGAGGAAACCCCCGCACTCGGCCGCCGTGGGCAGACCGGACTCGATTTTTTGCTTTATCTCGCGCAGAAGCGAGGTATTTTCGCTCAATTCTCTTGCGTAAAGTTCCGGGTAGCCGCCGGGCAGATACAGCCCGCCGATATTTTCCGGCAGAGCCGTGTCGCGGAGGGGGCTGAAAAAGACCACCTCTGCCCCGGCGTCCCGAAAGGCCTCCAGCGTCTCGGCGTAAGTAAAGCAGAACGCCTCGTCCTGCGCCACGGCGATGCGGACCCGGGCCGGAGGCGTCTCCGCCCGCGCAAGCAGGGCGGGCGGCTCCTTTTCGCAGAGGGCCAGCAGGCGGGGCCAGTCGATGTGCTCCTCCGCCGCGTCGGCCAGAAGGGCCAGCTTCTGCTGTAAATTTTCCACTTCCGCCGCCGTGTAGAGGCCCAGATGGCGGGAACCGATGACGGCCTCCGGGAGTTTCGGCAGAAAGCCCAGCACCGGCAGACCCGTCTCTTTTTCCAGCATCGGGGCCAGCAGAGCGTGCATCCGGGCCGTGCAGTTGTTTAGCAGGATGCCTGCGATATGGCTGGGGGTGCGGAAGCTGTTGAGTCCCTTCAGCTCTGCGGCCAGCGTCAGGCTCTGACCTTTCGGCTCCACCACCAGCAGCACCGGCAGGGCGTAGGCGATGTACTGCGCCGCGCCGCCATAGGCGATGAGCAGATTATAGATGGCGTGGAGGGTGATGGCCGCGCCCAGCAGACCTTTGACCTTGTGCAGAAAATCCGTGGGAATGTCAGACGCTA